>WNFZ01000899.1_pt1 | contig 28824 bp, 27 predicted proteins | sample 5400081 | NCBI WGS metagenome assembly WNFZ01 (sample SAMN13153365, study PRJNA577476) | soil metagenome | isolation source: 80 cm soil or saprolite under grassland replicate 1 | place: USA:California | collected 2016-06-15 | reverse complement strand
TCAATCTCTCTTCATTTTTCGCTTTACGATTGATAAGCGTATCGATCAGCAGTGAAACTGCATGGCCTTGGCGCGGCAGTGAATCCAAAAAGGATTGCAGATAATGGATATTGGAAACTTCGCTCTGAATGTATTTACGCAAAGGAAGGAGAATGTCAGGCTGGGCCGATGGAATGGAATCCAACACAGCGTATAAGGCAACTCCATCGCGCTCGCTCAACATCTCAGTGAGTACAGCTCTCGACTGGGGCCATAGTTGTTTCAGCGATGCTGATGCAATGCGTCTCACCCCTGCATCTTTATCTCGCAGCAGATTCGTAAGAGGCTGACAAATTGAATTCGCTTGTATATGATGCGCAATCCGCGCCGCTTCCCTGCGGACAGCAGGAGATTCATCTTCAAATGCATCGGCAATGAGCTCCACCTTTATATTGATTCGTTCTTTTATCCCCTCAGCAATATGACCAAAGGACTGCAACGCGATCCGCCGCGTCTGGGCATCTTTATCTTTCAACAGCTTTGCAAAGATCTGCTCTGCAGATTCCGATTGGAACAAATACATCAACACAATGGCGGCGTGAGCCTGAATGGCGGGGTTATTGTCTCGGAGTAAACGCTCGAGGGTACGAATCAGTTCGGGCGAGCCAGCCACTCCCAGCTTTGGAAGAGACGCAAGAGTCTCTTCTCGCACATGATCCTCAGGATCATCCAATCCCAAGATCACATCACTCAGCGCTGAGGCTCCTCCCATTTCGGCAACCGCATGTGTCGCGGTAGCGCGTACTTCTCCATCCTCATCAAATAAACGCTCCACCAGATGCGGAAGCAGCGCTTGATTTTGCATCTTGGTGGTCATCTCTACCGCAAGCCGGCGTATATCAGGATTTGGATCATGCAGCGCCTGGTGTACGACCTCCAGTGCTCCCGGATCATTTTGATAACCGGAGAACGCTTCTTCCTGATCGCTAAACACTTCCACGCGCCCGGAGCGCAACGCGCTGAGTAATGCCTCCCCATAGGCGGATTTCATCTTGAAGGTGAGATAGACCGTCACACACGCCAGAACTGCGCCTAGTAGCAAAACATCTTGCGTGCTGAGAATTTTCCTGCTCAGGATAATCATCACCCCCGAAAGCAATACGCCCAACTGGGCGGGGACTCCGTTATTGAACGCCAGCACCTGACCGCGGCGTTCAGGTGGCACAACATTGAAGAGGGCATTCCAGGCCGTTCCCATCAAGCCACCCAGCATCACTAATTGCGAAAAGCGGACAATGACCGCGCCGGTAAATGTGAAGCTCGCGAAGAAAACAATGAACGCAACCACATACGTGATCGGCATGATCAGGATCGAACCGATAATCCCAAGCTTGGTATACAAACGATTTGCCAGGAACAACGAAACTAAAAATGTAACGGCAGTTGTGATGCTGGTAAATAGACCCTTGAAGCCCGCCAGGCTGGCCGCATTTTCTGAAAAACGTGTGGATAGGATTTGGCTGAACGGAAAATCTACAGTAAAGAAAAGAACTGAATACAAGATCGCAGAAATGGCAATCAGACGAAATAACTGGGATTGGCGAACAAAATCAAAGCCGGCACGCATGTCACGGATTAAGCTGGACTCTGTCGCATGAGTTTCCGGCTTGAAATAAGAACGGGTAATCTCCCGCGTCAGGAAAAAACCTGCCAGCAATAGTGCTGCATAGAAAAGTATTAAATTCGCTGTCCCGGCGATCTCGGCAAAAACACCGGTTAGCAGGTTACCAAGCACACTGCCGAGAATTCCCATGCTGGTGAAAAGTGAGAATAACCTCTTGGCCTGGCGCGCATCGCAGACGGAACCGGCAATTGTCCAAAGCAAAGTGCCGAGAATAACGCTCATCCCATACGTTGTCAGCCACAAGACCGGGTAAATAGATAATCCTAAAATCTCAATTGCCAGCCATTGGCTGACAAATAATACAGCAGACGCTACCAACAAAACTGTGACTACGCTTGCATGACGAAAACGACTCAAGCTGGTAGCATATACGAGGGATGCCAACGAGACCAATCCCCCAAGTCCAATGTACATATAAGGCAGTCGGTCCACACTTTGGCGTGACAGAAATAAACCAAAGGCGGCATTTTCGCCAATCCCCTGCCCGGCTTGAATGCAAAGAAATAACGCAGCCACCAAAGTGACCATACGAAGTTCTTGCGTGTGAATCTTGAGCAGGGCAATCGCTTTCTCTCTGAGCATGGGGTAAGTATACAAGGAAACATGTACACAAGTGCACACGTGTTTACTTATGGTTCGCGCACGCTGCATAGAATATTTACAGAGTGCCGCATAATTATCTAAACTCATGATTTGAATTTCAACCTACAAAAGCATTTGAAAAGTTTAGTTATTTATGAGACAAGCGGTAGAAGCAGCGTGCGGGGTGTACGCATCTACACGCTCATAACAGAATATAATCCTCTACATGTCAACATCGTACTTTCGCAAACAAATTTTCCTTCCCCAGGATCACGGTTCATGGGTGTTCATCTTTAGCCCTTTGCTTGTTGGGCTCTTTGCCGGAAAGCATTTCAGTAGCGCGTCTTTCTATTTGGTGATCGCAGCCATCGCCGCCTTTCTCATTCGCCAGCCGATCACGATGGCGGTCAAGGCATATTCGGGTCGCCGCGCCAAAACAGATCTGCCCGCCGCAGCTTTGTGGATCGCGATCTATGGACTCATCATACTTCTTGCGCTAATTGGTTTGATTAGCGTGGGTTTTATCCAAGTTCTCTTAGTCGCTGTGCCCGGGGCGCCGGTGTTTGCCTGGCACTTGTGGCTTGTCACTCGCCGTGAAGAGCGCAGACAGGTCAATGTGGAGATTATTGCTACCGGGGTCCTTGCGCTTGCTGCACCAGCCGCGTATTGGGTTGGCATCGGTCATTATGATCCGACAGGTTGGTGGCTGTGGATACTTATCTGGTTTCAGAGTGCGGCCAGCATCGTCTACGCATATCTGCGGCTCGAGCAGCGGGAGTGGAAAGAGGTCCCGCCAAGAGGCGAATTGTGGAAAGCCGGATGGCGCGCCTTTGCCTATACAACATTCAATCTCATTGTCTCGCTGGGACTTGGACTCTTTTCGGTTTTGCCGCGCCTCATCTTTATCCCATACTTGGTACAATGGAGTGAGACTGTATGGGGTATCTTCCATCCCGCGGTTCGGTGGAAGCCCGTGCAGATCGGTATGCGTCAATTGGTTGTAAGCATTTTGTGGACAATTTTATTCATTGTATTTTGGAGACCTTAAAGGTCTCAAAGACCTTCAGGGTCTGGAGAGCAAAATGGATGAACTAACATGGGAAGTTCTCACCGAAGTGCAGGGACGCTTGGAGGCGGAGTTTATCAAGAGCCATTTGGAAGCGCAGGGGATTGAGGTGGAGCTATTCCAGGAATCCATCGGACATCACATTTATCCGGTGATGGTAGATGGACTGGGACGAGTTCAAATTTTTGTACCCAAGGAACAGGCAAGTGAAGCTCGTCAACTTTTAGAAGACTATCATCATTCCAACTAAGCAGCGATAGATAAACATAACATAATGGCGTCCAAAAAGCTCTTGATTCCTATTTATCCGTTTCTGATCGGAGTATATCCAGTTCTGGCACTGTATTATCTCAATATCCAAGAAATGGATCCCTATGCAATCTGGCAGGCGGTTATCACATCGGTGGTGATTACAGCGGTGATCTCTTTCCTTTATTTGGTCATTTTCCGTTCATGGACCAGAGCCGCACTGCCGGCAAGTTTCACATTATTGTTGATCTTCACCTATGGACATGTATTCAATCTTATCAATGGGATTGGTGTTGCCGGCGTTGTCGTTGGTCGTCATAGAAATTTTATGGTCCTTTGGGCTTTATTTTTGCTGGCTGGACTCTATATTTTTTCACGACTTAAGATCACTCCGGCTTTCACAAACACGCTTAACACGGTCGCGCTTTCGATGGTCGCGCTGATCTTGATCCAAATAATCTTTTTCTTTATTCGATCCGGTCTGAAATCTGACGGATCCCAACCCCTCCTGCCTGCTCTACCCACAACCTCTAACTCTGCTACGAAACGAGATGTTTATTACATCTTGATAGACGCCTATAGCCGAAGTGACCTCTTAAAGAAGCGCTTCAACGTTGACGAGAGTGATTTTATTAGTCAATTAACCGCCATGGGCTTTTTTATTCCCCGCTGCACGCAGAGCAATTATGACACCACATATCCCTCCGTGGCCTCCTCTTTGAATATGAACTATCTTGATGCCCTTGGAATAGATCAAGCGAATGCAAGCGGTGCCGATTACAAACCATTGGTTCATCATAGCCTGGCGCGCAAAACCTTTGAAGAACTTGGATATCAAACCGTCACATTTAAGCTGCCTCATCCTACCATTGACATTAATGATTCCACGTATTATTTCGATTACTTCAAGAATGAATCAGGGCTGGATGAAAGCGGTTCTCTTAGCTTTCAATATCTCTTCTTGAACACAACAATATTGCGTCCAGTAGTAGCATACCTGGAAGCAAACAAAGATTCAGTGAAATTATCGGCATTTTGGTCCAAATGGCTCCCAACCACTAGTTCCGTCAACAGCCGGGAATATAAACAGTATCAGCAAAATGTTTACGCCTTGGAGAGTCTTGCGAATATTCCAAATCTACCAGGACGAAAGTTCGTTTATGCCCACCTGCTCATCACGCATCAGCCGTATGTTTTCTATCCAGATGGCAGTTTTCACCCTGCCCTGGCACAGCATGATGGCGCCTACCGCGATCAGGTTCTCTTCGCAAAAAAGCGCATTCCTGAAATCTTGAAAACCATCATTGAGCGATCCAATCCGAAACCTATCATCGTTCTACAAAGTGATCATAGCTATGTGTTTGGCCAAGATCGTGTCAAGAATCTTAACGCCTATTATTTCCCGGATAGCGATAACAAAGGTTTATACGATACGATCACGCCCGTCAACACATTTCGGTTAATCTTCAATACATACTTCGGTGAACATTTCGAGTTACTTCCAGATGTCTCGAGATACGTGGATAAATTCGGCGATAAGAAGATTCATGAAGCGCCGAGCAGTTGTATAAATTAGGCATGGATCATTTATTTCACGTGGCTTGGAAATCAGCGTGAACAATAGATTGATCATCATACTGTCGCACGGTATGGGGAAAGCAGATCCTAATCTTCAGCTGACACTGATCAAAAAGTACTTTGATTTGCTCTTGCAAAGTGAAAATTTACCAACTGCTGCCTGCCATGACTCGCGCTATGATCAGCAGGGAGTCCGACAAAAAGGTCCCGCCAAATTGAATCTAAAGAAACTGCGCCTAGAGCAAACCGAGGACGGCAATCTGCATATATTCACAACATAATCAAGTTATACTTCAACGAAGGTTTCGCCGAAAACACGAACGTCGCCACTGAGCGCGCTGTACTCTGCGAGTATGCTTCGCCAATATCTTTGAGAAAGATTTCTAAAACTCATTTTTCTCTGCGATCTCGGTGGCAAAGTAAGTTTCGCAAAAGGAGTGAGAGAGGATGAATTTCGATTTAACGGACGAACAGAAGGTCTGGAAGAAAACCGTTCACGATTTCGTTGCGAAAGAAGTACAACCCAAAGCCCATGAAGTAGATGTAACCAGCGAGTTCAATTGGACAGCCGCGCGTAAGATGGGTCCGCTGGGATTGCTGGGATTGAACATTCCGGAGGAATACGGCGGCGCAGGTGTGGATGCCGTCAGCGCGGCGATTGCTCTGGAGGAAATCGGATGGGGATGCGGCTCAACCGCTCTGGCAATTGCCGCCCACAACGGGCTGGGCACAACCCCGATCGTTTTCTATGCCAGTGAAGAACTGAAGAAGAAATGGCTGCCCCTCGTCTCGAGTGGACAGAATAAACTTGCCGCCCTCGCTCTCACCGAGCCGGGAGCGGGGTCCGATCTACAGGGCGGAGTGGTCACCAAAGCAGTCAAAGACGGAAACGAGTGGGTTATTAACGGTGCCAAAATGTGGTGCACCAACGCCTCCATAGCGGAATATATCATCACCCTGGTGAGAACGAATCCTAATGAAGGTTCGCGTTCGCTGAGTCAGATCCTTGTGCCCACGAGTACGCCGGGACTCAAGATCGGTCCCGCCGAAAAGAAGATGGGATTGCATGGTTCCCCCACGCACGCGGTGACCTATGAAGATGTGCGCGTCCCGCTTGACAACTTGATCGGCGAAGAAGGCAAAGGCTTGCAACAAACCCTCGCCACGCTCGACGGCGGACGCATCGGTATCGGTGCAATTTCGGTCGGATTGGCACAAGCCGCCTTTGAATACGCAACCAACTATGCGCGCGAACGTCACGCCTTCGGCAAACCCATTGCCGAACAACAAGCCATTCAATGGATGTTGGCAGATGCAGCAACGGAGCTCGAAGCCGCCCGCACACTTCTTTACAAAGCCGCATGGCTCAAGGAGCAGAAGCGTCCCTATAACAAAGAAGCCGCCATGGCAAAGATGTACGCCACCGAAATGGCAGAACGCGTTTGCCGCAATGCGATCCAAATCCACGGCGGCTATGGTTATTCGAGTGAATATCCTGTGGAACGTATTTATCGTGATGCGCGCTTGATGACTATCGGTGAAGGGACAAGTGAAATCCAAAGACTGGTAATTTCAAGACATGTGCTGGCCGAGGAGTAATTGGAGCTTCCTTGGAACAAGAATGTTGTGATCGGATGTTAATCGGCAGCGGCCACAGATTCTTTTGCCTTGCGATAAAGATAATCTTCCCAGCTCCTGCCAGAGTGGTGCATATCAACAGTTAGGGATATGGATATGAACTCGGAGCAGGATACGAATTGGAAGCGGAGGTAAAGATCAATACCGTGTCGCCATTTGTCAATGTCAATGTGTTGTCTTTGAGTTCATAGGTCGCAGTTCCTGACAACACTTTTGCCACCGCGCCTTCCTGAGCCATTCGTGCATCATCGCAAGCCATCAAAGTAGAGATAATTTCACTGAACGTGATCTTATGATCATCTACTTTATAGCTACCTCCCATGGAATTACAACCACCATTGCCTGTCACACTCCCGTTTTTATCAAATGTTAAAGTTGCTTCTGCACCGGTGACTGCGGGCGTCGGGGTTTCTTTGGGACCATAGGCGCTTAGTTTCCAGGTACCAGCCAGCGAAGCGGCTTGCCCTCCTCCACAAGCGGAGAGGAACAAGCTTAGAAAAATTAATAGGAATAGGATTCGTTTCATCTAATCTCCTGTTTTTACGGATATATTTTAAAGACGAGCTTTTGCCTGCGAAGTTCCCAGAAAAATTTCCGTCATTGCAGGCGCTTCATGCAATGACGGAAATTTCGTTGAGAAAAGACAGCAATGCTGTTCTATTTTAATCGGCTTCGTTGATCAGGACCTCCACAGGAAAGTGATCGCTAAACCCGTTCTGATTGACTGGTTTCCCCATGCCGCCAAACGGGATGGGCTGTCCCTTTTTATCCACCATGGGTGCGAACTTTACGATGTTGACCGAATCCGGCTTGATCTTGAACGGCGACATCGTCTTCAACCAGTTCTTATTGATCAGAAACTGATCGAGCAAATTCGGCAGGTTCTCATAATAAAGCGTGCCAAGTCCCCGGCCCATTAGCGACCACATCAGGTTGAGGAAATAGGGATCTCTGCCTTTGGCAACGAGGCTGGGCACACGCTGGCATAACGCATAGGTTGCCAGCGAATCATTGAACGGTTCATCGTTGAAATCCCCCATTGCCAGAACCGGGGTCGTTTCGCCTTTGATCTCCATCACGCGTTGGTGGAAATAAGCCAGCGTTTCGCCCGCAATGGCACGATAGGCTTCCGATTCGAGCTGACCACCACTGCGAGAGGGCCAGTGATTCGCCAATAGTACCAGTTGTTGCTGGTGGGCGACCGTTTGGAAAGTGACCTGCAAGATATCACGCGTCGCGGTGCGCCTCAGGACAAAGTGGCTGAACACATTATCTTCCAGTGGGAGAGGGACGCTCAAAACATTCGCATCGTAAATGAACGCTACATCGATGCCGCGTTGATCCGGTGAGTCAAAATGGATGACTTGGTAATTCCTTCCCAGCGGAGCCAGGCATTGCACCAGAAGGTCGATAACGAACCTGTTCTCAACCTCGGCGATACCGAGCACATCCGGACCGCGGTTCGAATTCATACTTTGGATTACGGATGCCAGTTGGTTGGTCTTCCGGTCCAACAAGGCTTGCGTCCAGCCTTTAATCGATTTCCCTAAAGTGCGGGCGACCTTGTCGGTTCGACGAGGTGAGTTTTCGATATCGAAGAGATTTTCGAGATTCCAAAATGCGATATGGTATGAAGTAGGCATGACTGTTCTCCTTCTTATATTTTCAGTATAAAGAATTCAGAATGAATTACAAGCCCCCATACCTACGAGAGACCTAAATCCCCAGGAATAACATGTCGTTGCGAGCCCCAAGCCTCAAACGGCGAGTGGGCGAAGCAATCTCCTCTTAACCGGTTCATTCTCGGCTACGAGTCTTGCTCGATGAATGGTAGATTGCTTCCCGCAGGTGGCAACGACATAATCTTATTTTGCGTGAGCCTGAGCCATTCCCTTGAGCACTTCTTCAGGCGTCAATGGAAAATGATCAAACCACACACCGGTCGCCTCATGTACTGCCGCGGTGACTGCCGGAACAAGGCACATATTCATCACTTCGCCCAGACCCCGTGCACCCCATGGACCGCGCGGGTCAGGGATCTCCAAAACCATGATGTTCATTTCCTGCGGAATATCCAGAACTGTCGGCACCAGATACGTGGATAAACTCGGTGTAAGCACCTGCCCATCCTTTTCGATAAAGTTCTCCATTACTGCATAGCCCACCGACTGCACCAATCCGCCCTGGATTTGCCCGATCACTTGTTGAGGATTGATCGCCTTGCCTACATCAATGGCACAATAGATTTTCTCGATCTTTACCAGACCTGTTTCCACGTCCACCACAACTTCGGCAGCGTTGGCTGTGTATGCATACGCGACGTTCGGATCACATTGTCCCGTTTCGGGATCGGGAGTCGTGGTCTGGTGCGGCCAATAGGTATGATCCAAATGCACAGGTCGCTCTTCCCCCAACCACATCTCCAGAGCTTTCTGCGCGCCTTCCTGGATGGCGTTGCCGACAAAGAACGTCATACGCGACGCCGAGACGGAACCGGCGTCCTTCACTTGAGAAGTATCGGTGGAGATCAGCTCGATCTTTTCCATCGGCAGATCCAACGCTTCGGCAGCCATCTGCGTGATCACCGTGTGCGCGCCCATGCCAACTTCACTGGCGCCATGGCGAATGATCGCCCGCTCGATCTCTACATCGCCATACAGGTCAATGCCGATCGTACAGCTTTCCGGGTAACCATAGGAGAACCCAACGTTCTTATGCGTGCATGCAAATCCAAGCCCGCGACGTATTTGCGGTTTCCCCAAGTTTATCTTCGCCGGAGGGTTTGCGAGGAACCAGCCATCGGGCGTAAGACTCCAGCCGGCGCCTTCTGCACAAGCCTGGGTGACCTCTCGAATTGTGACTCCCGGCGGGAAAGGCGCGCCTGCCGTCTGGAGTGAACCTTCTTTTGGAGGTTGCGCATCCGCAACTCGACAGGATCCATTTCCAGTGCGGCGGCCAGTTTGTTTACCATCTGTTCGGCGCAGTACACAGCTTGAGGTCCGCCGAAGCCGCGGAACGCGCCGCGCGGCACGTTATTGGTGTACACGTCATAAGCGTCCACTTTCACGTTCGGAATTTCATACGGTCCGAGGGCGTTGATCACGGCATTGCTGGTTACAATGCTTGTGGTGAATTTATATGCGCCGCCGTCTGCCAGCAACTTAACTTCAGCGGCGAGGATCTTGCCATCTTTGGTGGCACCCCAGCGCGTAAAGATGCGGAATGGGTGTCGCTTGCAATGCCCGAGGATCGACTCTTCGCGGCTCCAGACTACTTTCACCGGATGTGGGTTCCCCATGCCCTGCAGTTTGAGCGCCGCCAGCGCAACGATGATCTGGACCGAAATATCCTCGCGTCCGCCGAACGCACCGCCGGTCATCGGGTAGATCACCCGCACCTGATCCTCCACCAGCTCCAAGGCATGGGCGATCTGTTTGCGATCCTTGATGCCCCATTGCCCGGTGGTGACCACCGCCAGGCGGCCATCTTCATCGATGTAAGCCAACCCGGATTCGGTTTGTAAAAAGGCGTGTTCCTGGGCGGGAGTATTGAAAACAGATTCGATGATCACATCCGCAGCGCGAAAACCTGCTTCGAGGTCCCCGTTATAAAGCTTGTGATGTCCGAACGTATTGCTTCCTACATCGGGATGCAGGATCGGCGCGTTTTCTGACATCGCCTCTTCAACATCCGTTACGACCGGCAAATCCTCATACTCTACTTCGATCAGGTCGCGCGCCTTCGCCGCGATCGCTTCCGTCTCTGCCACCACCGCTGCGACGCGGTCCCCTACAAAGCGGACGCGGTCGGTAAAGGCTTTTGTGCTTGGTCCACAGAATACAGGCTGGTCGCAGGTGTAATAGCCGAACTCGTTACACGGCACGTCGCGGGAAGTTAGCACCGTGAGCACACCTGGCAATACCTCCGCCTTCGCAGTATCCACCCGCTTGACAATCGCATGCGCCCGGTGAGACATCAGCATCTTCATATAGGTTTGCCCCGGCATGACCATATCTGAAGCAAAGACCGCTTCCCCTTTTACTTTTGCCATGGCATCCACGCGTCGTATAGATTGACCAATGTATTTCATGTTGTTTTGTCCGATCCGTTTCGTTTGCAGCTCTCTACTTGTACATTTTATTACAAATTGTCTGATAACTTATACGAAGGTGGCATAAACATGATGGAGGCATAAAGTAAGGGCGCCCCTACCAATTTTCCTGAGAAAGTTTCTTATATTCCCGGCTGACGGTTACGCCTCCCCTACAATCCGTGGCGACCACCTGGACGATTACAGACGTACCCGCCCGGATCGTGATCGGCGCATACGGCAAGTTGATTGACGGATTGGAATTATTCTACAAAGGATAAAGTTTGTGGCACATCAAGGCGCGGGAGCCGAAGATCAGGTCCGCGAGTGATTTTATTGAGGACAGGGGATTAGGATAACGAGGTGGTCTCGATAAAGTCTTCATCTCGAACCATCCTTTTGCCTTTCACCACCTTCCCGTTTTGCGACCGGCGAAAAGCCTTCTACACAGAGTCGCGATATATATAATCTTCTCCAGTGTTACTTTTGCCATGGAGATGGACAGTGTCCCATCTGCACAGGGAATCTGGCAGGTGCAGGCTATAAACTGTTATGTGGTAATCTTCAGTTAAATCTTCTGTTCGGTGAACACCTCCGCAGAAAGGTAATCATGGAAATACCTGTTGGAAAGTGCTTGAACTGTGGAAAAATGATTAGAATGTGGCGTTGTGAAAATATACCTGGCGGCGGAACGTATCACATTGTATGTTTCGAGTGCAACGAAAGAGACTCCCAAGAAAGCGGACCGTCGACCGCCATCTGGCGATGGGTTGGCTGGATAGTTGTGACTGGTTTTATGATTGGTACGCTCTTCGTTGTTCTCATTTTCGGCGGCCCCTAACGCAAGCCGTTGGGCAGCACACTTTTTGTCGGAGGGAGCTGCGGCACGCGCACAGATGGAGCAAATCAAACAGACACGGGAACGAAGTTCCCAAGGAGCAACTCATGACAACCGATAAGATTCAATTTACCAAAGAAAAAGAAACGATGCTCATGACCTTGAGCGGTCGAGCCATTCAGAGCCAGTGGAAGAATCCCATTTTACGTGATCCCTGGGCGGAAGAAGCCATGCGGCATATCGATTATGACCTGAGCAAGCAATTAACGGGAGTGGCTTCATGGAGCATCTGGAAAGATATCGGACCGACCATTATCGCCACGCGCGCCGCAACCTTTGACCAATTGACGACTCGCTTTCTGGCCGATCATCCGGACGCGGTCGTCCTCCAGGTAGGTTGCGGCATGGACAGCCGGGCTTTCCGGGTAAATCCGCCGGCAAGTGTTCAGTGGTATGACGTGGATTATCCGGATGTGATCGACCTACGCCGCCAACTGTTTCCCAAACGGAATGCCTATCACCTGATCGGTGCACCGCTGGCGGATTTGCGCTGGCTGGATGATGTTTCCGGGGCCCGGCCCGGGCTGCTTGTCGCTGAGGGGGTGCTGCATTATCTTAGCGAAACGGAGGTGAAAGCGCTCCTCAATGCGGCGGTCGCTCACTTCCCCGGCGGTCAGATGATCTTCGATATCTGCAATTCGATGATTGTGAAAAGCGCCGGCTCGAACGTTGGTGGCACGGGTGCCAGTTACAAGTGGGGCCTGGATGATCCCCAGGACATCAAGCAGCTTGAGCCGAAGCTTGAACTGGTCAGGGAAATCAGCATGCACGAATTGGTCGGGTTTTCCCGGTTCCCCTTATGGGTGCGGGCCCTTTACCGTGTGCAGGATCTCAACCCCACCCTGCGCAGGATGGAACGTATGCTAGTCTACCGCTATTAGGAAGCCAGCTCGGAATAACGCTCCTGAGCCGTGTGAAACAGAAAAGCCTTTTGCTGTGTGGTTTATCTCCTTTGAAGGAGACTACCCGATCGTAATCCAGATGTTGGAGGAACTCCGTCATGAGAAAAGTTATTGTGCTTGAACATATCTCCATGGATGGTGTCATACAAGCCCCCGGTGGGCCAGAGGAAGATACCAGCGGCAACTTCGCGTATGGCGGATGGATAAGTCCATATTCCGATGAGATTGGTGGAACAGCCCTGAGAAAGCAGATGAACATGCCGTTCGACCTGTTGTTAGGGCGCAAAACCTTTGGAATTTGGGCGTCTTTCTGGCCGCAACATGCGGACGAGTGACCGGGCGTCAGCACGGCGACCAAGTACGTCGCCTCGAATACCATGACGTCTCACGAATGGCAGCCATCGATGTTTTTAAACGGAGATATCCCAGAAAAAGTCGCCAAAATCAAGCAGAGGCAAGGGCCAGATTTGCACGTTTGGGGAAGTGGTAATCTCCTCCAGACCCTTATCAAGCATGATTTGGTCGATGCGTTCTGGTTGATGATCTTTCCGATCACGTTGGGCGCTGGAAAGCGGTTGTTTGCCGATGGCACGATCCCGGCGGCGTTCAAGGTGACGGAAAGCATAGTCACCCCCACTGGCGTCATTATCGTGAATTACGAGCGCGCAGGCGTGATGTATTGCAAAACACAAAGCCAGCCAACAAAGCGTCCCGGAAAACCACCGGGATAATGCACCCCATCTCCGCTACGCGGCGCAGGGCAAACGGCTGGAGGCTGGGAACCGCCCGTAGGGATGGCGTGCGATACGTGCGGCAAGCATTTCGTGAAGCATGGCGTCGAGTTTTTCCGCTCTCAAGCAGAATGCATGCCCACCCCGCGCCAGCAATACAAGCCGTTAGATGGCCAGACAATACAGAAAGGAGACCATGATGAGAAACGAGCAGGCGGCACCTGAGACGAAAGGTGTTACGGTGAAGTTACTTGAAACGGTTGACCTTGGTCCTGAGATCGAGGGCATGCAGGGGCACCAACTTCGAATGCGTATGGTGACCTTCGAGCCTGGAGGTGTCTTCGGCCCAATCCACAACCATAAAAACAGGCCGGGCATCGTCTACATACTGCAAGGAACGATCACTGACCATCGAGATGGAGTCGCGACGGACTACGGGCCGGGAGTGGGCTGGCTCGAGGATAGGAACACCCTACACTGGCTTGAGAACAGAGGAACGATCGCGGCGGTGGAGATCTCAGTCGATATAGTCACGCAACAGTAAGCGCAAGCCCGACATTTACCGCAGTCGCCGCTTAATACAGCGCGTACCCCGGCAAACCCCGCCGGGTCAAAAAGGGACTCACTGCTTTTTTGGAGTTGTTTCTGAACTTTGGCAGCTTTCCGGTTTCCAAACTTTTCTCTCCCCAGCCGCCGGTAACGCACACCGTTAGGCAGAAACAAACACACAATTCAGAATGAAAACATATTTCTCGAAAAATCAATTTGAATCTGCCTATGCCGATGGCATAGTGCACCACTGGTGGGATATCAGCCGAAACAAGATTGTTAGTAGAGTAATTAGGACTTTCGCAGGACCCGAAGCTTGCGCGCTGGAAGTCGGATGCGGAGCGTGTACCGTTGGGCGGAAGGAATGCCTAGGAATTGACGAATGATATTGCCAAAGAAGCGAGACCCTCGGTTCATCACTGTGCGGCGCGGCGGTAGCCTCCAGGACGCCGATCATCATCTGCTTGCGATCTGGGCAGCCGATTGCGCACAGCATGTGTTGCACTTCTTCGAGGAAATGCAACCCAATGACGACCGGCCGCAGCGAGCCATCGAATTGGTGCGCCTCTGGGCGCGAGGCGAGATCTCGATGACGCAGGCGCGAACGGCTGCCGGTCACGCCATGGCGGCAGCCAGAGTGCTGAGCGGAGCGGCGCGGGAGGCGGCTTTTGCAGCAGGACAAGCAGCGGCCGTGGCACATGTGGCAGCGCATGAGTTGGGTGCAGCTGCTTACGCCATCCGGGCCGCGCGCGCCGCGGCCGACAAGAGTGAGCGTGACGAGGCAGGTCGCCTGGAATGTCAATGGCAGCGTGCTCAACTTCCGGGCGAAATCCGGGATCTCGTGCTGGATGACCAGAAGCTGCGCAACGAAATCTGCTGGTTCGTTTTCGATTGCTGACGCGCCAGCCGAGGTAGGCACCGAGGCGTGCGTGGTGGCATGTTTCGCGGGCGCGTTTTGTAGCGCAAGGTGTCGATTGGCGTATGACAAAGCCTTTACAAAATGCTTCGCGACCTGCTTGGAATACTAGTGTTGCAAAAGGCGTTGCTATATGGAAGAATTAACGAATGTTGCGCCACGGATGTCGAGAACTCCTATTGCATCCCCGCACTGCTTGTGTCATCCTATACAAATAAAGAAAGAGGTAACATGGAATTTAGTACTTTTTATCGGGAACTTCAAAATAGCACAGAGATGATCCGCGCTTTATTATCCGGAGTCGAACCAGGGGCAGCGCGCCTCAAACCGAGTGCGGTGTCGTGGTCGATTCTCGAAGTGGTGTGTCACTTATACGATGAAGAACGGGAAGATTTTCGAGAACATCTCGATTTCATCCTGCACCGCCAAAAGGAAGAATGGCATGTCATCGATACCGAAGGTTGGGTAACACAACGAAACTATAACGACCAGAACTTCGCCGAGATGCAGGGAAAATTCTTTGTCGAACGTGAAAAATCATTCGCCTGGCTCAAGGGATTACAGAATCCGGATTGGGAGAAAACCTATACAACCCCGTACCGCACCATCAGTGCGGGTGAGATGTTCGCCTGTTGGGCCGCGCATGACAACCTCCACCTCCGCCAATTGGTGGAACTCAGGCGCCTGAGACTCGAAAATCTCACCAAGCCTTACAGTCTCGAGTACGCTGGTGATTGGTAACGTTCGAAGACCTTTTACAATTTATTATTCAGGTTCCACTTGGTCGATGTCACTTTCGTTTGCAGGAACACAGGCTGAGGACTTTTCTTCCCATTCATCAGGTTTGCTCTGAATTTTGACATTTCTTTGAAGAACAAAGGCTTTATCTTTTGTGCTTCATTTTTTGTCCATTCGAAGTTTAGGCGGAAGCCCACTTTTTGCATATACAGCAGGTAGGAATCAAGAAGCGAAACGTTTGCCCCTCGCAAGTTCCTGAAGAGCGCCCTGGTCCTTTGGGCATTCCAAAGGTCCAATGTGTCGATATCCCACAGGAGTTGAGCCTCCAGAGTTTTTGCAGGGCGAATCTGAATTGCGGAATGCTTGCGGATTGCATACGAAACAGCACCAGTAATTCTCGATGATAGACCAACCAGCCTGGCACATTTCCTGAACATGGACATGGATCCCCAGCCTTCATACAATTGCTGGAAGAGATAATTGCCCAGCGCGGGCTTGTGTTGAGACTTCCATACATCATGCCAATACAGGGAGAGGAGTAAGACTTCTTTATCGATCTCATACTGATCCCCCATGGCGGTGAGAAAACGATTGGCGTCCTTGAGCATATGATTGAGATGGTCGAGTCCGTGGCTGGGATCTTTTGTATGTGCCATATAATGCGCGGCTTGATCAAGCAATAACTTTATTATTTCGGATGGTGCTCGAACAAAAAGAACTGTTTTAACTCCAATCTCTTGAGTAGGTAGAGAGACATATTTCATAATCCATTAACATTAAATGAACCTTTCTGTTTCAGATCGGCTAAATCTATCAATACTTCTCCGGCATCGTTTGGCTGTGGATGAGAATATTTTCAGATTAGCAACATTCTGCTTAACGAAGAGACACGAACTGTTGCTATTCGCCCAAATAGGTGACTAAATCATGAAGAGTATTTCAGCGATTGTCACTACATCTCAAGAATGCTCCCCGTCGTAGCTCGCTAAGAAGCTTCTTGAGATCGATTGACGTGCTTATGCTCTTTGGGCTCCGATTGGGAATTCGCTCTTTTCCCGTTGCGGAAGCTTGACAAAGACTAACCAATAAACGCCGAAGGATACTGTGCTGAGAAAAGTCCTCAGTACTATAGGCATCTATTATTCGATAGGTAAACATGTTCTGTGCATAATGTGTGAAAAATGTGAATGTCAGAGAACAGAGAATAGGGAGCAGAAATGAGTCATCAGTTTCTTAAGTACACAACAGGCGGAGTTACGACTCCGCCTGTTGTATTTTACGCTCTGTAAAGTGCGATCGGTTCAGATCTTAGGACCCGCTTCGAGCACTTCCTGTGGAGTCTGAAGCTCAAACTTTCCAAAGTTCTGTTTGAAGCGCATCGCCAGGTCTTTGTAGCGGCGATTATATTCTTTCTCATCAGACCATGACGAAGAAGGAATCAATACATCATCGGGCACATCCGGACAACGCTCAGGAACTTCAAAGCCGAAGATCGGATCGAGCTTGTACGAAACGTTTTCGAGTTTTCCGGTGAGCGCAGCATTCAAGAGTGCACGCGTATGTCGGATGGAAATCCGCTTGCCAATTCCATAGGGTCCGCCCACCCAACCGGTATTGACCAGCCAGCACTTCGCGCCATAACGTTCGATCTTACGCTTGAGCAACTCCGCATATTTATAGGGATGATGAACCATAAACGGTCCGCCAAAACAAGCGGAGAACGTGATCTCCGGTTCCTTGCCCAGGCCGACTTCTGTTCCCGCTATTTTGGATGTATATCCACTGATGAATTGATAAAGCGCCTGGTTGGGAGAGAGTCGCGCGATTGGAGGCATTACACCGCTCGCGTCACACGTTAGCAAAATGATGTTCTTTGGGTGACCGGCTTTTTTCTCAGGGACAGCATTGGCGATGAACTCTAATGGATACGAAGCGCGCGTGTTTTCTGTGACCGACTCATCATCCAAATCAATGAGGCGCGTGATCGGATCGTAGGGAACATTCTCAAGGATCGTGCCGAACTTCTTCGTTGTCGCGTAAATCTCAGGCTCGGCAGATTCGGAGAGTCCAATTACCTTGGCATAACATCCGCCTTCGAAGTTAAACACGCCATCGTCGCTCCAGCCGTGCTCATCATCACCAATAAGGCTCCGGGTCGGGTCCGCGGAAAGAGTCGTCTTGCCAGTTCCACTCAGGCCGAAGAACAACGCAACATCGTTGGCGTCATTTGGATTTACATTCGCCGAACAATGCATGGACAGCACGCCATCCAGCGGCAGCAAATAATTCAGGATCGTGAACACCGATTTCTTGATCTCGCCCGCATAAGCTGTATTGCCGATGATCGCCAGTTTCTTTTCAAACGAAAGCACAATAAACGTATCGCTCGCCGTGCTGTCTACCGCAGGCATGCCTTTGAACGATGGTATGGACAGGATCGTAAATTCAGGGACAAAACGTTTATATTCCTCGAGCGACTGCGGCAACAAAAACATATTGCGCACAAAGTGGCTGTGCCACGCCAACTCCGTCACAATGCGAACAGGTAAACGATAGTTCTCATCTGCGCCTGCATATAGGTCCTGCACGAAGACATCCCGTCCTTGGATGAAGCCTAACAGGCGATCATACAAGACCTCAAATTTATCCTGATCAAATGGGCGGTTGTAGACACCCCACCAAACATTATTTTCTGAATCGACATGACGGACGACGAACTTATCATTCGCAGAGCGCGCCGTGTGTTTGCCGGTGAACGCGACAAATGGACCACCCGCAACGGTCGCGCCTTCATTGCGAAACACAGCTTCTTCATATAAAGCTTCGGTTGGCAAATTCCAATATGCCAGCCGCAAGTTGGAAATTCCATGATTGGAAAGGTTGTAATCTGCCTTGCGCGCCTGCGCGGTGCTCTCGGCAGGAGTTTTGATGTTAAGTAAGTTATTCATGCTGTATCCTACATCCAATCCCGAATCAGCTTTTTATCGCCAATATAAATTTCGTTGGGCGAGGTCGGATCAAGTGTCCATTTGATACGCGAGATTCCTTCGGTGACATCTTTGACACTTCCCGCAAACGAAATACGGATATGGCCTTCCATACCAAATTCTTTGCCCGGCACAACGACAACCATCGCTTTCTTCAGTAGGAACTTCGATACTTCGACCGAGTTATTGCTGAAGGCGCGGATATCCGGTAAAGCATAGAATGTTCCCTGCGGCGGGATCAAGCGTGCACCGTTGAAAGTCTGCATCTCTTGCAGCACCACATCGCGATTATTCTGGATCTGTAATCGTAGCGCTTCCACCACGGACTGCAAACCGTTCAGCGCTCCTTCCGCGGCTGCCTGAGCAAGAGGCGACACGCAGGAGGTGGTTTGCGCCAAAACGTTGGTCATTACCCTGACCAAACTTCGCGGACCCACCACCCATCCAACGCGAAAGCCGGTCATGCCGTAGAGTTTTGCGACACCGTTGACAACAATGACATGTGAGTTTTCCACATCATTCTTTGTAAAGTGATAGGCTGGCAAGGCTTTGTTATGATCGAATGTGAGTTTGTGATAGATATCATCACAGATCATGAACATGCCCTTTTTCTCGCATAAGTTCACGATCTTCTCGATCAACTCCGGCGGATAAATCGCACCCGAAGGATTATTCGGGCTATTGATAATGATCGCTCGCGTCGAGGAAGTTACAGCGCGCTCGATATCTTCGAAGCGCGGTGTGAACGTCCCATCTTCGGGCGTGACCACGACAGGAATTCCCAAACACATCTTGATCATCTCGGTATAGGAAACCCAATAGGGAGCGATGACGATCACTTCATCCTGCGGATTCAGGACGGAATAAAAAATGTTGAAAAGGGACTGCTTCGCCCCATTGGTGATGATCACATTTTCCGGCGCGACCAGGCGGTCGTAGTTTTCTTCGGTGTAGCGGATCACTGCCTTTTTCATGGAGGGCAAACCATCCGGCGGTGTGTACTTGATTTCGCCGCTGGTCAACTTTGCGCCAGAGGCAAGCACCGCTGCAATAGGCGTCTTGTTCTTCGGTTCACCGATTCCCAGATTGATGACGGCTTCCCCACGTTCGCGCAACAAGCGCGCCTCTTCGTTCAGCGCAAAGGTTGGCGATTCGGCTATCTCACTAGCCAGTTTACTTAGCTTCATTGATTCTCCTTAGATTATGTCACTCTCCCGAAGGGACACCGCTTCGGGACGGTGTGAGGGAGCGCTTTTCGCTTCGCTCAGGATGACATAAAAGATGGTTTACGGCATTGTCCAAATCGACCAAAAATAAAATCTGGTCAGAGTTCGTCCTCTCTGACCAGATATACTGACTTAACCGCTCGAAACGGCACTGATAACTGGGTTATCAGCCACGAGTATCATAACTGAAATTATACATCGAAAAAATGCACGTTAGTTACATGTAAGGTCTGTCGGATTCGGATCCTTGGCAACGCCATTGATCCGATTGAACTCGTCGACGTATTGCTGGGCGATCGCGGGATCGTAAATCACCAAAACATTGTCATCGTTGGCTGTATCCGCCGATTTTGTGAAATTGAAGGAGCCGGTGATCACGATACTATTGTCAATAATAATCACCTTGTGATGCATGGTGTATTTATTTCCATCCACTTTGACGGGCACCTTCGCACAAGCCAGCGGCACCAGCGCACCCTGCGAAGCGCCACGATTTTCAATCACACCTGCAACGTCTACGCCAGCCTTATAACGGGCGATCATGGCGCTCGCTAGGTTAGCATCCGTGTACGTGAATATCATAAAGCGAACCGATTTTTGAGCACCATTCACCAGACCGACCAGCTTATCCATTACGTCGTCAACAGGCGAAAAATAGTTGAGCACCTTTGTTCCACCGATGGTTAACTGTTGCGTCTGCGAGCCGATTTTTGCATGAGTACCAAATTGTTTATCTACGAATAGTTCATTGAACTTGGCTTGATAATTGGCAATTAAGGTCGGGTCGGTGATTTCGAGCAGGTTATTATTATTGCGGTACGTGTCGTTGTACGACATATTCCAGGAACCCATGAACAAGACCTTGCTATCGATAATGAGGATCTTATCGTGCATCAAGCCATTGGAGCGACCATCGTTCACCAATTGGATACCTGCGTTCTGCAACGTGGTCACCGCATCAAAATCCTGACCGGTCGGTGACTGCGCAGCATCCAGCTTTTGCGATCCGTTCTTGCCATCATAAACAATACGCACTTGCACGCCGCGCTGTTGTGCGGCTATTACTGCATTCACGAAGCTGGGCAAATTCAAATCAAAGGAAGTAATATCAATCGTTGTTTGTGCCTTGGCCACCTCTGCCACTACGTCGTTATCGATTCCCTTTCCAACCTGGTCTGGCGGGTTGGGATTGGTGAAATAGATCTTCAACCAATCTTTACCTGTGGAAGGTTGCGTGTTTGCTTGTGTTTGCGCAGATGGAATCGTTGCTCCGGCGGTCGCAGCCGCTTGTGTGTTGCCAGCAGGAACGGTTGGCGTGGCAGCGCTATTTCCTCCGCCGCTAATTAGGTTATAGAGAACCAGAAGAATTACAATGATCACGCCCACTAACGATAAACTCTGATTGCTTCGTTTCTTAGCCATCTTGTACGCTTCCTTTTTGATCTTCTGATTGTTTCTTGGAATGCATCCAATCCAGCAGATATTTCACCGCATCGCCCGGCTGCATTTGCGAAAGTTTTTCGGCAACTGCCTTGCGTTCCTCATCGCTGACGTGATGGTCTTTATCAAACGTCTGTGTAAATTGTTCCAATAGCTTTTGGATCTTCTCTTCTGAAACCGTGGAAAGATTTCCAGCAATCGTATTGACCTGGCGCATCAAACCCATCAAATGATTGACCTTTTCCCCCGCCGCATTTTCATCCTTGATGCCATTTACGAGAGGGCTGATCTGAGAAATTCCCCACTTGATTAAAGTGTTGGCATCTTCATCTTCCAGATTATCTGTCAGATTCTCTGATTCCAACAGGCGATCAATTAACACTTGGCGATCCACAATGCGATCCTTTCCTGTTCCGATGAGCTACCAATTACGAGCATTATAGCATGAACATCTGTTCGCTTATTCGAGGGCGTCGAAGTCTTTTGGAGTTCCCAGCGGGAATCGGAATGTGGATAATTCAATGCGTTTGATCAAACCTAACAGGACTTCTCCGGTGCCTGCCTCGACATAGGATTGGATTCCGTTTCCAAGCATGAGCTGCACTGACTCCGTCCAACGCACGCGGGATTGCATCTGCCCTTTGATATCGGCTCGCAATTCGTCGGCAGTAAGCATGGGCTTGGCATGCACATTTCCAACCACCGGGATCGTTGGCGTTTCAAAAGCGCACGCATCTACAGCCGCGTTCCATTCTGCTTGAATGGAGTCCATGAGTGGCGAATGCGCGGCGATACTCACTTGCAAAGGCAAGGCGCGTTTCGCACCGGCAGCTTTTGCGCCATTCATCGCACGTTCGAGCGCCGATTTATTTCCTGAGATCACCACCTGTCCGGGGCAATTGTCGTTCGCCACTTGAACGACTTCATTATTTGTGCTTGCTTCGGCACAGACTTTATCCAGCGTGGGAATATCCACTCCCAGGATCGCTGCCATACCACCCGGATTGAGCTCACCGGCGCGCTTCATCAATTCACCGCGCGTACGAACGAGTCTGATTCCATCTGAAAAGGATAGCGCGCCAGATGCAGTCAAAGCCGAAAGCTCGCCGAGGGAATGCCCGGCAACGGTCGCAGGTTTGAGGCGCTGTCCTGAGCCTGTCGAAGGGTCTGGAAAAAGATTCGTAAACGTTCTCCAGGCCGCGACCGAGTGGACATATAGCGCGGGCTGTGTGTTCACCGTCTCATTCAATGCATCCCCCGGTCTATCCCACATGATTTGGGAAAGAGAAAAGCCAAGGATCGAATCAGCTTCATCGAAGGTCGTTTTTGCCGTCGGATATTTTTCGGCGAGTTCTTTTCCCATGCTCACAGTCTGCGAGCCCTGCCCCGGAAATACAAATGCAGTAGATTGCAAATTGAGTTTCATTGTTCCTCCATGATTTCGCAGCGGCGAGACACATAGTACTCGAAGGGTATGTCTCGCCCCTACCACAGCCAATTAAAACACAAACGGGTCGTAGAGGTCACGACCCGTTATGCGCCGAATCTGCAGGGAACGGCGTTTGCCGTTCGCTACTCAGCCTTTTTCTTTTCCTTCTTCACTTCAACAACTTCGCGACCTCCATAAAAGCCGCAGTTGGGACAAACGGTGTGCGGAAGGCGCATGGAACCGCAGTTTGAGCATGCGGTCAGGTTGCGAGGCTCGAGAGCATCATGGGCACGACGCATGTCGCGGCGGCTCTTCGAATGTTTGCGCTTTGGATGTGGGGGCATTGATCTTTCTCCTTATTACATGTGTAGGAGCGGAGTAATGCTCCGCCCTTACATAATTTACGATTGAAGCGGGCAGATTATAGCGGCATGATGAAGCACCGTCAAGGACGAGAATGACGATGACCGCGCAAATCTCATCCATAACGAGAAGTTTTTCGAAACGTCTTACCCTGTAGAGGAGTAAATACGATGCAGATGAAAAGACGCCCGGCTTTGGATAGAAAAGTGGCGATCATCACGGGGGCATCCTCAGGGATTGGAGAAGCGACCGCGCGGGAGTTTGCGAGCGCTGGTGCGATTACAGTTTTAGCGGCGCGAAGAAAAGAGCGCCTCGAGCACCTGCAAAAAGAGATTGAAGAAATGGGCGGGACGGCTTTAGCAGTACCAACAGATGTGACCAAGCCTGACCAAATTCAACACCTCGTCCAAACGACCGTATCAAACTTCGGTCGGATTGATATTTTGGCAAATATTGCCGGATGGGCGCTCTATCAGTGGCTGGAAGAAATGTCTCATGAGCAATTACAACAAGCCTTTGATGTGAATGTCATTGGAATGGCAGAAATGATGCGCCAAGTCATTCCGGTGATGCAAAAGCAGCATTCGGGAATGATCATCAATATGAGCTCGTACGCAAGCCACATTTCGACTCCTCCACTGACTGTTTATGCCAGCACGAAATATGCCGTCGAAGGTCTCACCGATGGACTACGACGCGAATTACTACCTTGGGGAATTACTGTAATGCGCGTTCATCCCAGTTCGGTTTCCGGCACTGAATTCAACGACAGGGTTGTGCGCGAAGGCGGCATTCGATATCGGTCTCTTCCAGTTGGTCGGATTAGCCGCGAACGGCTTGCGCGGCATCTTGTACATCTTGTGGAGCAACCGCGTCGCGCTTTCTTTATTAGTCGCCTGTATGAGCCGCTTGTCTTTCTCAATAAATATTTCCCCGAACTGGTGGATCGAGCAATGTCACGATGGGTGCGCAATAAACGGAAGGAGGAGCTTCCTCCACAGGAAAATGTTGCTCCTGTGCGATACAAGCATTCTTATTCGCTACTGCCCGTTGTTGGAGCATTCGTGACCTTGGCGCTGGTTGCCAAAGTTTTTCGAAAGAAATCCTAATGTAGGAATTGTTCCATTATTTTAGTAAGGGTTAGGAAGATGGAATATAAAGTAGCTCTCGTTCAGGGGCTTTATTTTTTGATCACCGGCATCTGGCCGATTCTCAATATGAAGACATTTTTGATGATCACAGGTCCCAAATCGGCTTTATGGCTTGTCAAAACAGTCGGCTTGCTCTTGGCTATTATTGGTCTGGTGCTTCTCTACGCGCAAAGGACGGCGGCAATTAATCCGCCGGTGATTTTGCTTGCCCTTGGAAGTGCCGCCGGCTTAGCGCTTGTAGAATTTATTTATGTGATCCAACACGTCATCTCGCCTATCTATCTCGCGGACTCGTTCGCCGAGTTAATTCTGATTGCCTGGTGGATCGTTGATCTAGTGATTTTGTAGCTAGAGAATTGTGGTTCCACCGGACTGCCTGGTTCCGGCACCGCGTGTGCTAGGGTCCTTTTTCGATCAGGAGTTCTCTGTATTGATGTGCGCTGCATGATGAACGCCGCCCCAGCAGCCGGTGAATTAGGTCAAACGGTTCTACGGCACTGCGTAAAATATTCCAACCATAGTAAAATCAAATTATGGAAGTGCAGATCGCCGTAGCTAAAGTCAACAAGTATGCCTCTTCCGAAAGCGGCGACACACTCGAAATCATCGAGCGACCGAATGGGGGACTCTCTGTTGTGCTGGCCGATGGTCAAACCTCCGGACGCGGAGCGAAAGCCGTTTCCCAAATGGTCGTCCGAAAAGTAATTGGATTGCTCGCTGAAGGCGTTCGCGATGGAGCCGCAGCGCGTGCGGCCTCCGATGCGCTTTACACAGAGAAACACGGCAAGGTGATTTCAACCCTCAACATTGCTTCAGTGGATTTCCACAGCCGCACGATCGTCCTGACCCGCAACAATCCCGCGCCGATGTGCATTTGCCTTAACGATCAGATCGATGTGATTGCAGAAGAAAGCAAGCCGCTTGGCACCTCACGGAATATCCGCCCGTTCATCACCGAGATTGCCATCCAGCCCGGCTTGACCATTGTCATTTATACGGATGGTCTCATCCATGCCGGTGAACGACGCGGCAACCCGATGAACGTCAGCGAAGTGGTCCGTTCGGTGTTGGAAGACCAGGATCCAACCCCGCAAGCATTGGCAGATCTACTTTTAGATCACGCCGTGCGGTTGGATGAGAATCGCCCATCGGACGACGTCAGTGTACTGGTTCTCAAAGTCACCTCGCGCATGGGAGATGACGTCCGGCGCATGTCGGTGCGTTTGCCAATTGAGGGACAGCCATGGGTTTGAGGCATCGCTTATTACATCTAAAAGCCGGTTGGCGCGACACGCTGATCCTATTTAGAGAATTCCGTGCACCACTGTTTATTTTCATCATCGCAATCGTCGGCGGTGGAATCTTATATGGAGCGATCGCCAATTCGGTCGGCGAACCGGTTCAAAGTTTGAGCGAGGCGATCTTTATCGTTCTCACCGCGGCGTTCTTGCAACCTTCAGTCGCGTTTCCAAAGTTTTACGGTCTGCAAATTTTTCATTTTCTGATGCCCGTGGTTGGTGTCATCATCCTCGCGCAGGGTCTTGCCGATTTCGGCAGTCTGCTCTTCAACCGCCGGGCACGAAGTAAGGAGTGGGAGATGGCTGTGGCTTCCACAATGAATAAACATATTGTTTTGGTGGGTCTGGGGCATTTGGGCTATCGTATCGCGCAACGGCTGCACGAGATGGGCAAAAATATTGTAGTTGTTGAAATCAAAGCCGATCAGCATACGGTGATTGCGGCGCGCAAGATGGGAATTCCGGTCATTGAAGAAGATGCCCGTAATGCCACCGCTCTGGATGGAGCGAATATCAAGGGTGCAGAAACAATTATCCTTGCCAGCCAGAATGACGCGATGAATTTACAGATCGCCTTGAAAGCGCGCAGTTTGAATCCGAAGATCCTGGTCGTCATCCGCATATTCGATGAGGATTTCGCCCACGCCTTACAGGAGCAATTTGGATTCGTCGCCTTGAGCGCCACCGAAATGGCAGCACCGGTTTTCGCCGCGGCTGCCGCGGGAGCCGATGTGACGAATCCCATTTCGATCGAAGGGCAACAACTGAGTCTGGCGCGATTAACCATTGCCTCGACTTCTGCTCTCGCCCGCAAGACAGTTGGATTTGTGGAAGATAACTATCATCTCAATGTAATACTGCTTCGACGCGATCACACGTCTGAGATGCATCCGACCGATACAAGTCAACTCAGCGCCGGCGATACGCTTGCGGTTCTGGGCGGACCCGAGCAGTTAAGCCGGTTGATGCAAGATAGTCAATAATGGAGCCTCCAAGTAAGCCTCTGATTGGGGTCGTTGGTCCGTGCGGTTCGGGAAAATCCACCCTGATCGCTGGTCTGGAAAAACATGGTTACACCTGCCGCCACATCGCACAGGAACATTCTTATGTGCAAGCCATGTGGCAAATTATCTCCAAGCCAAATCTCCTGATCTATCTCAATGCATCTTTTCCGGTGAGCACCGCGCGCCGGAAACTCAATTGGAGAGAGGAAGATCACGCAGAACAACTGCGGCGCTTGACACACGCGCGCGAACACGCGCATCTCATCGTTAATACGGATGATCTCACCCCCGAACAAGTCTTGCAAAAAGTACTGGATTTTCTGAACGATTCCCACGAATGAAAAATATATTCGCTTTCTTTCTAAGCCTGAGCCTGATTCTTGTTGCCTGTTCTTCTCCACAACTGACGGCGATTTCTACAACGGCGCCAAATCCAACAATCGCAATCACCGCAACTCCAGAGGATGATCTTTCCCTTTTCAAAAATGGACTCATTCCATCCCAGCAGCATGTTCTCAATGAAATGAAGGGCGCGAGTGTTTATCACATCGAGTTCAACATCAGAGAAGATATCTCTTATGTTTCCGGGCATGAAGAAGTGCAATATACAAACACTGAAACTGTGGCGCTTCATGAAGTGGAATTGCGCCTCTTCCCAAATATTCTGGGCGGGAAGATGGATGTTTCTAGTGTCAGTGTTGATGATAAAAGTGCTGAGCCAAAATACGATCTGGAAAATAGCCTGATGATCATCCCGTTTTCAACGCCACTTCAGCCAAAGCAAAGCGTGATTCTCAAAATGGATTTCGTCGATAAATTGCCACTGACCGTGGAACAAAACTACGGCGTGCTCGCTTATTACGATAATGTGCTGGCGCTTGCCCATTCGTATCCGATGATTTGTGTTTATAACGAAGAAGGCTGGAATGCGGAAATTCCGCCGCAGGCTGGTGATGTTACTTTTGCCGATGCAGCATTCTTTATCGTGAAGATCAACGCGCCAAAAGGATTGATGCTTGTCACTACGGGAAGCGAGATCAGCCACAGCGAATCAGGTCAGACGCAGACGCTGACCATCGCCGATGGTCCCGCGCGCGATTTTTATCTGACGGCCAGTCCGAACTACAAAGAGGTTTCAATGAAATTTGGCGAAGTCACAATCAACAGTTATGCGTTGAATGGATCTGAGGCTGGCGCGCAGGCGGCTCTTGATATTGCCGCGAAAGCGATTGACGTTTATAGCAAGCGCTATGCTCCTTATCCCTATACAGAGTTGGATATCGTAGCGACCCCAACGCTGGCATTGGGAATCGAATATCCTGGTATGGTGGCAATTGCTTCACGAATTTATGATGTGAACGGAGATTATCGCGGCACACCGACGCGAATTTATATGGAGTCCACGGTTGCTCATGAAGTGGCACACCAATGGTTCTACAACCTCGTCGGCGATGACCAATTGGATGAGCCGTGGTTGGATGAGTCGCTGGCGCAGTTTGCCACGCTTCAATACTACACCGATGAACACGATTCGCAGGGAGCCCAGGGTTTTCAGGCTTCCCTCGAAGGTCGTTGGAAAAGCATAGATGAAGCAAAGATTCCAATCGGGTTGCCGGTCGCCAAATACTCAGGTCAGGAATATAGCGCCATTGTCTATGGACGTGGACCCTTATTTTTTGTAGCATTAAAAGAAAAGATGGGCGAATCTGCCTTTGATGTTTTTATGAAAGATTACACAACGCAGCTTTCCTGGGGCATCGCCACACCGCAATTCATGCAATCCCTTGCCGAAAAACATTGTGATTGTGATCTAAATCCGCTTTTTAAAGAATGGGTGTATCCGCAATAATTCACATGCTATTCATCGCTAAAATTTAGCGCTCTCTCACGTGTTTTTCCTACCTTTCTTGTATCAATAGGAGTATAATCTCCCCCGCCCAGCCTCAGGCTGGCGTTTTTATGAATGTATACATTAACATCTTCAAGGATGGAGAAATTACATGAATCGAAACACCAACTGGCTGATCATTATCATCATTCTATTTATAGCGTCGCTATGGATAGATGTGAGCAAAAAGATCAGCTTCCCAAATCCGTTCAACGGCCAAACCCTATTTTCACGTAACACAGACGTTCGCCTAGGTCTGGATTTACGTGGCGGCTTGCAGACGCTACTGGAAGCCGATGTGCCCGCGACGACGACAGTCAACTCAAGCGATCTGGCTATCACCCGCCAGATTCTGGAGAACCGCGCCAACGCCCTCGGCGTGAGCGAAGTTGTGATGCAGACCGCTGGCGAACGCCGTATCGTCGCGGAATTCCCGGG
>WNFZ01002405.1_pt1 | contig 28847 bp, 30 predicted proteins | sample 5400081 | NCBI WGS metagenome assembly WNFZ01 (sample SAMN13153365, study PRJNA577476) | soil metagenome | isolation source: 80 cm soil or saprolite under grassland replicate 1 | place: USA:California | collected 2016-06-15 | reverse complement strand
GCGCGAGTTCCAGGCGGAGCAGCTCGCGGCGCTCTCCGAATCATGACCCGACGCGCAACGCGCGCGCCGCAGCCTTGGCTCGAGACGCCGCGGCTCGCGTTGCGCGCGTTCGTCGACGCCGATCTCGACGACCTCGCGCGGCTCGACGCCGATCCGCGCGTCGTGCGCTTCGTCGGCAACGGCAAGCCGACGTCGCGCGAAGCGGTCGCCGCATCGCTCGCGCGCATCCAGCGCTACGGCGAGCGCTATCCCGACCTCGGCGTCTGGTACGCGATGCGATCCGATACCGGCGCCTTCATCGGCTGGTTCGCGCTGAAATACGCGGGGAAATCCGCCGCCGACGTGGAAGTCGGCTACCGGCTATGCCACGACGCGTGGGGACAAGGCTACGCGACCGAGGGCGCGACCGAGCTGGTGCGCTTTGGCTTCGACACCGTAGGGCTCGAACGGATTATCGGTGTCACGCATCCGCACAATCATGCGTCGCAGAACGTGTTGATGAGGGCGGGGCTCGCCGATCGCGGTTGGGGGCGCTATTACGATCAGCGGCTTCGGCTGTTCGCGGCGACACGAGACGAGTGGCGGCCGCAACGATGAGCGCCTTCACGGTGGGCGCCGGTCTCGCGCAAAGCGGGCTCGTTCCGCTCGACGCGCAAGTGCTCCTCGCGCACGTGCTCGGACGCGACCGTGCGTGGCTCGTCGCCCACGCAACTGACTCGTTGTCGCACGATCAAGCGGAGGCATTCTTCGCGCTCGCGCGGCGCCGCCGCGAGGGCGAGCCCGTCGCCTACCTCACAGGCGTGCGCGAATTCTGGGGCTTTTCGCTCGCGGTGACCCGCGACGTGCTGATCCCGCGCCCGGAAACGGAAACTCTGGTCGAGCTCGCGCTCACGTGCATCCCGCTCGAGCGCGAAACGCGCGTGCTCGATCTGGGCACCGGCTCGGGTGCGGTCGCGCTCGCGATCGCAAACGAGCGGCCGCGTGCAAGGCTGGTCGCGACCGATGTCAGCGAAGCGGCGCTCGCCGTCGCACGCTCGAATGCGCAGCGGCTGACCATCGTGAACGTAGAATTCGTCGGCTCGGATTGGTACGAGGCCGTTGACGGCGCGCCGTTCGACGTCATCGTCAGCAACCCGCCTTACGTCGCGGCGGCGGATCCGCATCTCGCCGAAGGTGATCTGCGGTTCGAGCCGCGCTCGGCGCTGATTTCGGGTGCCGACGGGTTCGATGCGATACGCACCATCGTCGCCGGCGCGCCTGCACGGCTCGCCCGTGGCGGCACACTCGCCTTCGAGCACGGTTACGACCAGGCGGATCGCGTTCGCTCGCTGCTCGAGCAGGCGGGATTCGCCGACGTCGTGTCGGCGCGAGATCTCGCCGGCATTGCGCGCGTGGCGGCCGGCCGGCTCGTTTGATCTGATCCGGAATCGTCCCGTCGCAGCCGAACGCGGCTCGTCGCACGCTGCGACAGCGCGCGGTCGCGTTTTGGCACAATGGTCGTTTTTGCCCGGGATCAAACCCATGTTGATGACAAGACTTGCCACGCTGGCGCTCGCATTCGTCCTCACGGCGCCCGCGCTCGCACAAACGAAGTCCTCGCGAGCTACGAGATCACCGACAAGGCGGCGATGCGCCAGCTGCTCGGCGTGCTGGTTCGCCTCGACTGGCTCGAAGGCAAGTACGACGACGCATTGAAGCATGCGGCGCAAGTGCGCGAGCTGGAGGAAAAGCCGGCCGACAAGCTGATGTCGGGCCAGACGATCCGCGCGATCGTCGCCGCCGAGCGCAAGGCAGGCGGCCGCAATTCGCCGGCGTACCGCGCAGAGGTCGCAAAGCTGATCCGCGCCGAGCTCGACGGCATGCCGTACGAAGTGATCGAGAACGACGCGAAGCAAGCCAAGATGGGCGCGGAGCTGATCGGCGAAGCGCTCGTGCTCGGCAATATCCGCGACGTGTTGCAGCCCACGGTCGACAAGACCGGCTCGCTGTCGTCGGATCTCGCGCCAGGCGTCGTGCGTGCGAAGTTCGCGCTTGCCGCGGCGCTGCCGTTGAAGGACGCGCTGATCGATGCGTACGGCGGCTATCTCGCCGCGCACAAGGTCGACAAGCCCGACATCTGGGCGGCACGCAATGCGGAGCTGACGCCTGGGGCGAACTACAAGCCGGTGGTCGTCGCCGTATGGGACAGTGGTGTCGACACTGCGCTGTTCGGCGATCGCATCGTGCGCGAAGACGCGAAGCCGGCAGTGCTCGCATACGATCGCTTCGAGAATCCGGCGCAGGGCGAGCTCGCTCCGATTCCGGCGGAGTTGAAGTCGCGCGTGCCGCAACTTAAAGCGCGCCTCAAGGGCTTTTCCGACCTGCAATCGAACATCGACAGTCCCGAGGCGAGCGAAGTCAAGCGGTGGCTTTCGACGCTCAAGCCCGAGGAGTACAAGAGCGCGATCGAGGAAATTTCGCTCGCCGGCAGCTACATCCACGGCACGCACGTCGCCGGCATCAGCGTCGCCGGCAATCCGTACGCGAGAATCCTCGTCAACCGGCTCGAGTTCGACTGGCACCTCATTCCCGATCCGTGCCCGTCGAAGGAGCTCGCCGAGAAGGGCGCGCGCAAGTACCAGGCATTCGTCGACTTCATGAAGAAGCACGACGTGCGCGTGGTCAACATGAGCTGGGGCGGCGACGTCAAGGGTTACGAGCATTCGCTCGAGCTCTGCGGCATCGGCAAGACGCCCGATGAGCGCAAGACGATTGCGCGCGAATACTTCGAGTTGGAGAAGTCCGCGCTCACGAAGGCGTTCGCGAGCGCGCCCGACATCCTGTTCGTCACTTCCGCCGGCAACAGCAACAGCGACGCGTCGTTCAACGAATCGATTCCGTCCTCGATCGCGCTGCCGAATCTGATCACCGTCGGCGCGGTGGACAAGGCGGGCGATGAAGCGCCGTTCACGAGTTACGGACCGACCGTTGCCGTGCACGCGAACGGCTACCAGGTCGAGAGCGTGATTCCGGGCGGCGAGAAGCTCGCCGAATCGGGCACGTCGATGTCGTCTCCGCAAGTGACGAACCTCGCCGCGAAGATGCTCGCGGTCAATCCGGCGCTCAAGCCCGCGGACGTCATTGCGATCATCAAGGGTACCGCGGAAAAGACGGCCGACGGGCGACGCGCGCTCGTGCATCCGTCGAAAGCGGTCGCGGCGGCGCAGGCGCGCAAGGCCGTCTGAACCGAGAACGGTAGGGTACAGAAAAAAGTAGGGTCAGACTCGACTTTTCGAAAAGTCGAGTCTGACCCTACTTTCCCTGCTCTTCACCGTGCCGCCGGCATCGCGACGCCGAACCGTTCGGCCCACGGCGCGATCTCGGGCAGGATCGTCGGATGCAGCTCGACGCCGTTCTCGGTTTGCTCGCGCATGCGCGCGAGCGCGCGCTCGCCCGGTAGCCGCACACGCTCGACGCCGGCCCGTGGCATCGCCGCGTGGCAGGCGTCTGCGAGCCATTGAGTCTGACGGACGAACGCGTCGCGGCCGCCGAACGCGTTCGGATCGAGAATCTGCACGAATACGGTCGCGCCCCAGCCTTCGTTCGGATCGGCGCGTCCGAATCCGGTGAGTCCCGCGGTCAGTGCTTCGATCAGAAGCGCGAGTCCGAATCCTTTGTGTCCCGCTTCGAGTCCGCCCAGCGGCAGCAACGTTCCCTTCGGCTCGTCGAACAGCACCGCGGGATCGTTCGTCGCATTTCCGTGTGCGTCCTGTAACCACGCGTGCTCGAGCTTTTCGCCGGACTTGTACAGGCGCGCCGTGAGGCCGTTCGTCGTATAGCTCGCCGACACATCGAGCAGGATCGGATCGCCTGCGGTTGGAATGCCGGCGGCGATCGGATTGGGCGTGAATATCGGCGACACTGCGCCGAATGGTGCGACGCTCGCGCCGGCAGGATCGGAACAGACGATGATCGCCATCAGTCCGGCGTCGGTCGCGCGCTTCAGGTATGCGGCGAGACACGCGATGTGATGCGAGCGTCGGATTGCGATGGTACCGGTGCCGTATTCGCGCGCCATCACGCTCGCCACGTCGAGCGCGCGCAACGTGAGCCACGGTCCCGGCAGACGGCCGCCGTCCCATGTCTGTGCGGCGGGCCGAGCCGTGACGATCGACGGCGCACCGCTTTTCGCCATCGCCCCGACATCGAGCTCGCCAAGGTAACCGGGCAGTTGCGCGAGACCGTGGGTCGTGTGGCCGAGCAGGTCGCCCATGACGAGCACGTCCGCGACATCGTGCGCGATATCGGCCCGCACGCCGATTCGCACCAGCAGCGTGTTCGCGAGCTCGACGAGCGCCGAAGCGGGATAGCGAAGCGGAATATCGGAACGCTCGTTCATGGTGGGAAGGGCCGATCGAAGGAGCAAATCATGCGAAGTTGACGCGCGCGCGCGTTTCTTCGACATTTTACCCCGTGCTGCCCTCCTCGCTGACCGTTAGCATCGTCACGTATCGTCCCGACCGCTCGCTGCTCGATCGATGCCTGCGCAAGCTCGCGCTCGCGATCGGCGCGGCGCAGCAGGAGGGCGTGATCCGCACGGTGGCGCTCGCGCTCATCGACAACAGCGAGAGCCGCCGCGTCGCCGAGAAGGTGATCGAGCTCGGCCGCGGGCGCTTTGGCGAGTCCGGCGTGCAGATGACGTATCTGCACGGACACGCCAACATCGGGTACGGGACCGCGCACAATCTCGCTCTGCACGGCACCGGCGCCGACTACCAGCTCGTGCTCAATCCCGACATGGAGCTCGACGGCGATGCGCTGACGAATGCCGTGCGCTGGCTCGACGCGCATCCGGATGTCGGCGTCGCAGCGCCGGCGGTGCGCCGGCCCGACGGCGCGCCCGATTTCCTGTGCAAGCGCTATCCGGCGATCTTCGATCTGCTGCTGCGCGGCTTCGCGCCGCGATTCGTGCAGCGAATGTTTCGCGGCCGGCTCGACCGCTACGAGCTTCGCGACTACATCGATCCGATGAGCGACAAGCCGGTGCTCGGCGTGCCGATCATGTCGGGCGCGTGCCTGCTCGTGAAGCGCAAGGCGATCGACACGACCGGCGGCTTCGATCCCAACTTCTTCCTCTACTTCGAGGACTACGACTGGAGCGTGCGCCTGAACAAGATCACGCAGACCGTTTACCTGCCGTCTTTTCGCGCGGTTCACCACGGCGGTCACACAGCGCGCAAGGGCATGCGCCACTGGTCGATGTTCGCGAAGAGCGCCGTCCGTTTCTATCGCAAGCACGGCTGGCGATGGTTCTGAGGCGATGACGAAGAGGCTTCGATGACCGGCTTGGTCATCATCACCGGCGCGAATGGCTTCATCGGCCACGTGCTTGCCGCACGGTGGACGCGGCTGGGCAGACCCTACCGCGGGCTCGTGCGCGTGCTCGACGCGAGCCTCGCGCCGAAGCCGGCGCTCGTCGCGATCGGCGATCTCGCTCGGGCGTCCGACGGCGCGCTCGCCGATGCGCTGGCGGGCGCGTCCGCCGTCGTCCATCTCGCCGGCCGCGCGCATGTCATGAACGAGACCGTAGATGCGCAAGCGCGCTTCCGCGAAGCAAACGTCGTCGCGACCGAGCGGCTCGCGCGCGCGGCCATTCGCGCGCGCATCGAGCGATTCGTGCTCGCGAGCACCGTCAAGGTTCACGGCGAGACTTCGCCCCCCGATCGGCCGTTGCGCCCCGACGATCCGCTCGCGCCGCGAGGCGCATACGCATGCAGCAAGCGCGACGCCGAGCACGCGCTGTTCACCCTCACGGACGGCACTTCGATGACGCCGCTCGCGCTGCGGCTTCCGCTCGTGTACGGCCCGGGCGCCAAGGGCAACTTCGCCACGCTGCTCGAGGCCGTCGCGCACGGCCGTCGCCTTCCGCTCGCGGCAATCAGCGCGCGGCGCAGCATCGCGTATGTCGTCAATGTCGTCGCTGCGATCGAAGCGGCGCTCGATGCGCAACCCGCACCGGTCGGCGCGCATTTCATCGCCGATCGCGACAGCGTGACGGTCGGCGAGCTCGCGCGTGCGATCGGCGACGCGCTCGGGAAGCCCGCGCGGCTCTACGCCGTCCCTGCGCCGCTGTTGCGCATTGCCGGCGTGTTGACCGGACGCGGCGAGGCCATCGCGCGTCTCACTACGCCGCTCGAGATCGACACTTCATCGTTCGCGGCGGCGACGCGATTTGCCGCGCCCTTCACGCTGACCGAGGGCCTTGCGGCGACGGCTGCGTGGTGGAGGGCGCGGCACGCGTTGTAGCGGGCGCGACGGGCGCATCCGGTCCGCACCGTATAATTCGCACGATGAGCATACGTGCGAACGGCCGCCGCGCCGACGAGCTGCGGCACCTCACGATCACGCGCCGCTTCACGAAGCACGCCGAAGGCTCGGTGCTGGTCGCGTCCGGCGAAACCAGGGTTCTGTGCACGGCAAGCGTCGAAGACGGCGTGCCGGCATTTCTCAAAGGCAGCGGCCAAGGCTGGCTTACCGCAGAGTACGGCATGCTGCCGCGCTCGACGAACACGCGCATGCGCCGGGAGGCCGCCGAGGGCAAGCAATCGGGCCGCACGCAGGAGATTCAGCGGCTGATCGGGCGCAGCTTGCGCGCGATCACCGATCTTTCGCTGCTCGGCGAGCGCACGATCCGGATCGACTGCGACGTGCTGCAGGCGGATGGCGGCACGCGCTGCGCGTCGATCACAGGTGCGTGCGTTGCGCTGTACGACGCGGTGGCGTGGTGCCGCGAGCGCGAGCTCGTCGCCGGCGAGCCACTGCGCGATTTCGTCGCCGCGGTATCGGTCGGCATCGTCAACGGCGTCGCGATGCTCGATCTCGATTACGCCGAGGACGCGGCCTGCGACACCGACATGAACGTCGTGATGACGGGCACCGGCGGCTTCGTCGAGGTGCAGGGCACGGCCGAGCGGACGCCTTTCGCACGTGCCGAGCTCGACGCGCTGCTCGCGCTCGCCGAAGGCGGCATCCGGCATCTTGTCGCCGCACAAATGTCGGCGCTCGGCACGCTCGAGCCTCGCGCCGTGCGCGAATAGCGTCATGCCATGGTGGCGTTCCCACGCCTCGTCCTCGCCTCGAACAACGAAGGCAAGCTGCGCGAGTTCCGCCGGCTGCTGTCGCCGCTCGGCATCGAGGTGATCCCGCAAGTCGAGCTCGGCATTGCGGAAGCGGACGAGCCGCACGTGACGTTCGTCGAGAACGCGCTCGCGAAAGCGCGCCACGCGAGCGCGCAGGCGAGTCTGCCGGCGCTCGCCGATGATTCCGGCGTGTGCGTCGCGGCGCTCGGCGGTGCGCCGGGCGTGCAAAGCGCGCGCTACGCCGGCGAGCCGAAGTCCGACCAGCGCAACAACGCGAAGCTCGTCGCCGCGCTGCGCGGCGTGTCCGACCGGCGCGCGCATTACGTCTGCATGCTCGTGCTGGTGCGCCACGCCGACGATCCGGAGCCGATCATCGCCGAAGGCCAATGGCACGGCACGATCGTCGACGAGCCGCGGGGCACCGGCGGCTTCGGCTACGATCCGCACTTCCGCGACGATGCGACGGGACTCAGTGGCGCCCAGCTGCCGCTCGAGCGCAAGAACGAGCTGTCGCATCGCGGCAAGGCGATTCGCGCGTTGATCGACAAGCTGGGGGGTCTCGATCGATGAGCGCGCCGATTCCCGTCGCGACGCTTTCGGGCAAGCCGCACTTCGCCGCATTGCCGCCGCTGTCGCTTTACGTGCACATTCCGTGGTGCCTGAAGAAGTGCCCCTACTGCGACTTCAATTCGCACGAGGCGCGCGGTGATGTGCCGCAAGCGCAGTATGTCGATGCGCTGTTCGCGGATCTCGAATTCGCGCTGCCGTCGATCTGGGGCCGCAAGGTCGGCACGGTTTTCATCGGCGGCGGCACGCCGAGCCTTTTTTCCGCAGCGTCGATCGACCACCTGCTCGCGGGTATCCGGGCGCGCGTGCCGTTGCTGCCGGACGCCGAGATCACGCTGGAGGCGAATCCCGGCACGTTCGAGCGCGAAAAGTTCGCCGGCTTCCGCGACGCCGGCATCAACCGCCTCTCGCTCGGCGTCCAGAGCTTCGCGCCGCATCATCTTGCGGCACTCGGCCGCGTGCACGACGCCGACGAGGCGCGTACCGCGGCCGAGGCGGCGCTCGCGCTCTTCGACAACGTCAACCTCGACCTGATGTACGCGCTGCCGTCGCAGACGCTCGACGAGGCGCGCGCCGATGTCACCGAGGCCATTCAATTCGCTCCACCGCACCTTTCGTTCTATCAGCTGACGCTCGAGCCGAACACGCTGTTCCACCGGCATCCGCCGCCGCTGCCCGACGACGACCTCGCCGCCGATATCGAGGACGCCGTGCACGACGCGCTCGCGAGCGCCGGCTACGTTCATTACGAGACATCGGCGTTCGCGCGCCCGGGTCGCGAGTGCCGGCACAATCTCAATTATTGGCGCTTCGGCGATTATCTGGGCATTGGCGCAGGCGCGCATTCGAAGCTCTCGTTCGCCGAGCGCATCGTGCGGCAGGTCCGATACAAGCAGCCGAAGCAGTATCTCGCGCAGGTCGCGCTGGGCGCACCGCTGCTCGAGGAAACGGAAGTCACGCGCGACGACGCGGGCTTCGAGTTCATGCTGAATGCGCTTCGGCTCACCGAAGGCGTGCCCGCATCGTTGTTCGCCGAGCGGACCGGCTTCCCGCTCGCGTCGATCCAGCGCGAGATCGCGCAGGCGGTCGCGCGCGGCCTCCTCGACGCCGACCCGACAGTACTGAAGCCCACCGAGCGCGGCCGTCGATTCCTGAACGATCTGCAGTCGATCTTCCTGCGGCCGGCGAAGAGTGCGCGGCCCTCGCCACAAGCGAGCGTCGTGGCACTGCCCGTCGCGCGCAGCGCGAACGAGGCACAATGACGGCATGAGCACCGATCTTTTCCGCCGGCCGCTGCGTGCGATCGCCTCCGGTGAGGCCACGGCGCCGGCGTTTGCCGTGTCGCAGCTCGCGCGCATCGACGCCACCGACGACGCGATCGAGGCATGGGCGCACCTCGATGCCGCGCACGTGCGCGAGGAAGCGCAGCGCTGCGATTCGCAGCATGCTCGCGGTGCGCTCGCCGGTTGCGGCATCGGCGTCAAGGACATCATCGCAACGTCGGAGCTGCCGACGCAGATAGGTTCGCCGGTGTACGCTGGCCATCGACCGGAACAGGATGCGCAGTGCGTCGCGCGCATCAAACAGGCCGGCGGGTTCGTGTTCGGCAAGACGGTGACGACCGAGTTCGCGTTCATGCACGCGGGCAAGACGAAGAACCCGTGGAATCGCGAGCACACGCCGGGCGGCTCATCATCGGGATCGGCGGCAGCGGTTGCGGCCGGTCATGTCGCGGCGGCGATCGGCACGCAGACGAACGGCTCGGTGGTTCGACCGGCCGCGTATTGCGGCGTGGTCGGATTCAAGCCGACGACCGGCGCGATACCGTATGCGGGCATCAACGTGTTCAGCGCGACACTCGACGCCGTCGGCACGTTCACGCGCAACGTCGCCGACGCGGCGCTTCTCGCCTCGGCGATCGCCGAGCGCGCGCGCATTGCATCGACGATCGTGCCGCTCGCGCAAGCGCCTCGGCTCGCCTACCTCGCGGCATTTCCGTGGACGCCGCTCGATTGCGACACCGACGACGCGCAGGAAGCGGCGCTCACCACGCTGCGCCGGCACGGCGCCGACGTTGTTGCAGTCGAGTTGCCGCACGAGTGGCACACGGCCCATATGACGCTTCGCACGATCATGCTCTACGAGGGCGCGCAAGCGCTCGGCCCACTGCAGCAGCGCGAGCGCGCGCGACTGTCGGCGAAGCTCAACGCCGCGCTCGACGAAGGCGCTGCGATTTCGCGCACGGATTACCAATCGGCAGTAGATGTGCGCCAACGCGCGATCGTCGCGCTCGCGACGTGGCTGGATGAGTTCGACGCAATCGTCACGCCGCCAGCGCCGGGGCCCGCGCCGCGCGGGCTCGACACGACGGGCGACCCGTCCTGCTGCACACTGTGGTCGCTGCTCGGGTTTCCGGCGATCACGATTCCGTGCGCGCTCGCACCGAACGGTTTACCGCTCGGCCTGCAGATCGCCGCGCCGGTCGACCGCGACGATCGCGTGCTCGCGGTGGCCGCGTGGTGCGAGTCGAAGCTGCCGTTTCGCGGCCTCGTGTAACGGCCGATGAAGCGCGCGAAGAAACACGCGTTGCCCAAGGTGCGTAATCCCGTCGCGCGTTCGCCGCTTCTCGCCAAGGGCGGCGCGCACGGCAAGACCACGGCGGCCAGGCGTCGCGCGGCGAACATCGCGACCGCCAAGCTCGCACGCGATCCCGACGCTGTCGAATGACGCTGTCGCGCCGCGATCTCGAGCTCGGCCATATGCGGGAGCTGTACGCTGCGGCGGTCGACGAGTCGCGCGCGCTCAACGACGAGCAGCTGTCCGCATCGCTGACCACATGCCTCGCCGCCAAGCCGAAAGGCGCCGGCTGGTGGATCTTCGCGTACGGATCGCTGCTGTGGAATCCGCTGTTTCCCGTTGCGGAGATGCGTCCTGCGACGCTTCGCGGCATGCACCGCAGCTTCTGCCTGTGGTCGCTCGCGACGCGCGGGACACCGGCTACACCCGGACTCGTGCTCGGCCTGGAACGCGGCGGCTCGTGCCGCGGCGTGGCGCTTCGCTTGCCCGCGCCGCTTGCGCTCGACGAGCTGCATCTGCTGTGGCGGCGCGAGATGGTCGTCGGTTCGTACCTCCCGCGCTGGGTTCGCGTTACCTCGGAAGACCGGCCGATCGTCGCGCTCGCGTTCGTCGTCAAACGCGATCATCCGCAATACACGGGCCGGCTGGATCTGACGGCGCAGGCCGACGTGATCGGCCGCGCTTGCGGTGCGTACGGATCGTCGCTCGACTATCTCGAGCGCACGCGCGTCGCGCTGGTCGCGCACGGCATCGTCGATTCGTATCTCGAAACCGTCGCGGCGGCCGTCGCGGCGCGCTGCGGAACGCCCGCGGTTCCCGCTGCTGCCGAGCCGGGCGGTTGACGGGGGTCAACGCCGGTCCCTTTCCGCTCGAATAGAGTGGATCGATTCAAGGGGAGACGGCATGGCGCTCGAGCTGTACAACAACGGTGCGCACGTCTGTCTGATGTTCAGCGACCTCGTCAAGGATGCGGACGAGGCCGTGCAATCGAACCAGTTCCTCGTCGTCGACAACGGCCACGGCGCCGTGATCGATCCCGGCGGCAACATGACGTACAACGCGCTCGTCATGGCGCTCGCGCGTTTCTTCCCGCCGAAGAAGCTCGACTACGTGCTTGCCTCGCACGCCGATCCCGACATCATCGCGTCGGTCAACAGGTGGCTCGTATCGAGCGACTGCAAGATCTACATCTCGAAGCTGTGGGAGCGCTTCATTCCGCACTTCTGCGGCGTCGGCACGATCAAGGGCCGCGTCGTCGCGATCCCCGACAGCGGCATGCGAATCCGGCTCGGACGATCGGAGATTCTTGCGGTGCCGGCGCACTTCCTGCACGCCGAAGGCAACTTTCAGTTCTACGATCCCGTCGCGAAGATCCTGTTCTCCGGTGACCTCGGCACGTCGATCGTGCCCGCCGATCGCGAGTTCGAGCCGGTCGCCGAGCTCAAGTCGCACGTGCCGCTGATGGAACCGTTCCATCGCCGCTACATGGCCTCGGGGCGAATATGCAAGCTGTGGGCGAACATGGCGCGCGGGCTCGACCTCGAGTGGATCGTTCCGCAGCACCGCCTGCCGTTCAAGGGCAAGGCGGCATGCGCGCAGTTCGTCGACTGGGTGGAGAACCTCAACTGCGGCGTCGATCTGATGGGACCGCAGCACTATCGGCTGCCGTGACGTCGTCGTTGCGCAACGCCGACGTTCCTACGCGCCTCGCTTAGGCAGCCGCGAACCGAACGCTGCAAGCGCATCCGCTTCGCTCATGGCATTCGCTTCGGCCGCGACATCAGGTGGCACCCACTGAGGAAAGCGCACATCTCGACTGACGTGCCGACCCGAGGGCGTGTGCTCCTCGCGAACTTGAGCGAGTTGCTCCGGCGCGAAGCGTTCGGCGAGGCGGACGAGTGCGGGCCAAAGGCGCCGATGAACGAGCGTGATCTTTCCGTTGACGAGCCGGCAAACTAGAACCTGCTCCGAATCGGTAACAGCTTGGAGAATTGCGTAGATGCGATGACTCTGCGGGTGCGCCCACCAACTGCCTTTGATCGTTTCGCCGACGATCGCCTCGGTGAGCCTCGGAGCGGGACCTTTCGCCGAAGCGAGCACGACACCATGTTCGCAGACGAAAGCCATTGCGTCTTTGGCGGTCGCGCACTTGGACATGACGTCAGGGAGGCAGTTGGGCGGATCAGGTGTCTCGACCCGCTTCATGAATCTTCAGGGCGAGAGGGCTTCCGATTCTCGCCTGCGATTTCCGTCAGCTCGTCTGGCGACACGCCAACGTCGAAGAAGACTTTGCCCATGGCTTCGCTCAATTGATTGGCGGTAGGGCTATTCGAATGATGTACGCTACGGAGCACGATGGATCATCAAGTAAATTTCCCGCGCAATCTGGCTCAGCGCGGGAAAGATCGCAATGGCAAACACGGTTCGCACTACCCAAGGGTGGTTTCGGGCCACTCCGAACCACAGCGCGCCGCCAAACGATAGAAGGATGAGGGCGACCAAGGTGATAAACCCTTCAGCCGTTCCCCGCTGAGGATCGTTCGATGGAGAAAGCAACGCATACACGGCAAACGCAAAATACCTGCCAAGAGAATCGCGCCGATGACGGCCATCCAACCATCAGCTGTTCGCGGAAAATGGAATGCTTCACGCATTGATACGGACAAGGAGCCAAAGCGTAGCAATGAAGGCGAGCACCTGTGCGATGGCACGAAACAGACTCAGCGTACAAATGTCGCTGGCTTCTGAGGGGGTGACTCTCGCGAACTTCGCTCTGCAATGATGCGATTGCGTCAGAGATCGGTAACGAAGCGAGGGGGAAATGGCCACGCTCCGCGGTGTCGGACCAGCAGAACCTTTCCATCGCAAACCACCAATGCGCCGGCCGCGATTCGGTGTTTCACGCGCCGCAAGCTCGATACAAGCTGGCGTGCGACGGGTAGGGCACGCTTTCCTCATGCGCGGTGACACTCGCGGTGCATCAACACCTCGCCGGATTCAACTTGATGCATCACGTGCTGTTCGGATGTGGCGAGCGAGAAGCCCAAGCGCGCAAGCAAGCGCATGGAGCGGAGATTCCTACGCTTCAGCACGGCGTACACGTCACGTACTTCATGGTGCTCGACCAGCTCGGAGACATGGCTTCGACAGCTTGGCCCGCAAGGCCGCGACCCCAGTAAGCGCTGGACAACTCGTAGGCGATAGCTGCGCGACCTCCCGGACGAACTGTTGCTTGAACATAGCCGATGAGTTCGGAACTTGGAAGGCGAATGGCCCAGTTAAGCCAACGCTCGGCGCCGTCTGCGGAGAGCCTTGTCTCGAGTTTTGCGAACCGGGTGCGCAACCAATCTAGCGATGCCGGCGGTTCGTTCTCGTATTCATAGATCGCGGGATCGCTGAGCACCACGAACATCGCCTCCGCATGCGCCGCGGTCTGAGGCTCCAGGGTCAGGCTGCCAATGTCGATAACGCGCATGCGCGCCCCAGCGAGAGCTTATGCGTCCCCTTCTGCAATCCGAACATCGGCGATCCAATTACGCCTTCGACGCGCGAGGCGAGATTCGACGTCCTCGCCTTCGAAGTTGGCGCTGTCTCGGCGTAGCCACGATTGGTCGATATTTTCCAACACGTTGACGTTGACAACTGCATAGAGATGATTCGCGATTTCGCTGGTGACGAGCGGCACGGCGCCGCAGCGTGAGCAGACGTGAAACATTGCTGTCCGAGATCCGAACGCGTACTTTGACACGAGCGAGGCATCGCGAATCGTGACCGCCAGGCTGGAGTTTGGGTTGGATGTCCAGACGCCACCGTGCTTGACGCAGAACGAGCAGCTGCATGCGCGCGCCGGAATCTCAGGGGAATCTCCTTCGCACTCGAGCTCGAAAGCGATGTTGCCGCAGTGACACTTGCCGTTGATGAACACATGGATCTCCAACGCATGTCGGGCGTCTAACGCTGCCTAATCCGATCAAGTCCCGCCTGCGGATCCATGTGCGGCAGCCGAGCGTGGCTATTTGCGGTCGATGACCAACAGCACGACGCCCGCCACGAGCACTGCGATGCTGAGCCAGCTCGGAATGACGGTTGTCTCCTTTTCAGTGACCGAGAATTTGAACGGCCCGATCTGGCCCTCGTGCGTTTCCTTGGTGTAATCGAAGTGGCCATAGACCAGTCCCAGGAGGCCGCCAACCACGAGGACGATTCCGAGTATTTTCGTGCCGCTCATAGGTCACTCCCCTAAGTCAAATCGTCGCTGCAAACTGAATCACACGCGCGCCCATGAAGCAATGACAGCGGACGCGCGACCGTTATGCATCCACAATGCCCTCAGCCACAAGCACCGACTGCAACCAAGCTCGGAGGTCCAAGCCGCTCAAACCAACTCGACAATAACGTTCCCGATCAACCCTTCTCTCTCGACCGCTTGATGCGCTGCGGCAACCTCATCCAATCCAAACCGCGCTCCAATCGTATGCAACAGCAGTCCGCCCGCCAACAACTGGCCTAGTCCATCGACGACAGCCCGCCGGTCCTGCGGCGTGAGGTCGTAGACGAGAAAGAAACGCAGGCTGAAAGAGTTCCACAGCAAGTCTCGATATGGAACCGGTATATCGCCGTAAGTATTCGAGCCATAAGAATCCAGTGTGCCATGCGATGCCAGGCCACCATTGCCGAGCAACTGGACCGTGGTCGAGAAATCCATGTCAACGATTGCATCCACACCGCGGCCGGCAGTGAGTTCTTTGACGCGTTCGGCAACTGATTCGGTCTTGTAATTGATCGTCGTTGCGACGCCGGCGGCGTGTGCATGCTTCGCCTTGTCCACGGAGCCGACCGTGCCGATTACCTTCGCTCCCCTTATGACCGCGACCTGGGCGACATAGTGACCGACCGCAGAGGACGCCCCGATCACGAGCACCGTCTTGCCCGCTATATCGCCAAGAAGACGGACCGCTTGAAGCGCGGTCATCGCCGGAATGCCGATGCAGGCGGCCACCGCGAAGTCGGTCGAATCGGGGAGCATCACTGCCTGTTTCTCGGGCAGCACGATGTATTCTGCGGCCGTGCCCATTGCTCGTTGCCACTGCCCGTTCCAGATCCAAACCCGTTCGCCGATGCGCCTGGAAGACACGCCATCGCCCACCGCGTCGATGATGCCGCCGCCGTCGCTGTGCGGCACGATGCGTTCGCTGCCAAGCGGGCGGCCGCTTCTTGACTTGACATCCGACTGATTGATGCCCGAGGTCGCGAGCTTGACGCGAACTTCTCCGGGTCCGGGCATTGGCGTGGGCAGTTCGCCGACCACCAGTACGTCACGGGCTTCACCGTTTTTCGAATACCACGCTGCGCGCATGCTGGCCTCGCCTTGTTGACTGCATTGATGATCGTGGCGGGAGAGGCATTCTCTCCACGACCTGGTTCGCTGTCGCGGCGAGACGACGCTCCTTCAAAGGCAAGTCGAGGGATCAAGCGAGGCGGCCCGGTGGCACAGCATTCATCGGTTCACGGCCTGGCAAAACCAGTGATGCGCGCCCAGCCACGACCCGCTGGATGCTTGTGCGCGCACGAAACGCGATGCGATGAGTTCAAGCGCGCCGAAGAAAACAAGATCCAAGCGCCGATGTGAAAAGACTCGCGATTCAGGAGCGACGGAAACGCTATGGATCGAAGCCACTGTGCGTCTGACCAAATTAACCGGCCGTGCCGGCGGCGCCGCAGGACGCCGCCGGACACGGTCCGTTGAACGAATAGGAAGGACTTCCCCTGCTCGGGTCGGCAGCGAAAGGCCACGATTGAATTTCCACGTTCAATCAAGAGAGGGGAAGTCATGGGCGAGATTACTACCGTGGGGCTGGATTTGGCAAAGCGAGTATCGCACCTGCATGCCAGGATCAGCGGGCCAAGTGCTTTCGGTGCATCGGCTGCGCCAGCGCCTGCAGGAAGAGCGCACCGCTGCATTGAACCGGCTGCACGGGTTGCTCGCCGAGGGGCCGCGAGTATGCGAGCAGTGCGAGCGCGGCGCTGGCCGGAGCGTGTGGTGCACTCGCTGACGAAACGCTGCTGGCGGCATTGCGCCAATGCGTGGCGCGGCAACTGACGCACCTGGCGAGCTCGAAGTGCACTTGGCCGACTGCGATCGCGAAGTTGCACGCGATGCGCAAGCCGACGCGCGCGCGCAGCGCGTGGCGCGCCTGAGCGGAGTGGGCGTGCTCACTGCGAGCGAGCCGGACGGGTCACGCACGCTTGCGTAGAAAGACGTGGGTCGCACGTTCGCCCGCGACATACTTCGCGCATTCATAGCCCAAAGCAGGCATATCGATGTCGTTCAAGAGATGCTCGCCGGAACCGAGTAAGACAGGTCGGATGGCGAGATGCAGCTCGTCAATCAGGGCGGCGCGCAAATACTGCCGAATAGTGGATACGCCGCCACCGAGGCGGACGTCGCGGCCGCCCGCTGCAGCGGTCGCCTGCTCCAAAGCGGCATGGATGCCTTCGGTGACAAAGCGAAATTCCGTACCTCCCGCCATCGCAAGTGGCGCCCGCGGGTGATGTGTCAGCACGAAGACGGGCGTGTGATACGGCGGCTCGTCGCCCCACCAGCCCTTCCAGCTGTCGTCCGGCCACGGCCCTCGGATGGGACCGAACATGTTGCGCCCCAGAATCCAGGCACCGATTCCGGCAAAGCCTTGCTCCGCAATTCCGTTATCGACTCCCGTCTCTCCATCGTCATGGCCGTGCATCCCCCGCCACACGCGCGTGTGGAAGAACCACTCCATCAACTCAGGGCCTCTGACGCCGAGCGGATGCTGAAGATCCTGGTTCGGCCCAGCGCCGTACCCATCGATGGAAATCGCGAAGCTTTGGACGCGGAGTTTCGACACTACATTCCTCGCTGCTTGGTTAGTGGGACGGACCAGCGGTGGCCACCTAACGGAACTAAGTTAAGCGGCGACCCGCGGGTCGGCGCGAAGCGCTGCCCACGGAACGTGAAGCACCAGCGTCGCGACGGTGCTCGGAACTACAACAAGCGGATGCCCAAGAATGGACAGGCTACGGGCAATGGCCATCGGTGTAGGCGTCACCTCGCTCATTCCTCGAGTACGCGTGGCCGCGAAAGCCCTTTGTGATCAGCCAAAGCGCCAGCACGCACTCTCATGCGGTACATGTACGCGAAGCTAATTAGAGCCGACAAGAGCACGAGTAAAGGCCATCGGAGGACGAGTATTGGCTTGGCCACATCAACGGCAAACTCTCGTGCATCGAGGAAAACGCGGAGGAGGTCCGCTCGATGGATCAGTTAGTCCCGGGGCCGAAGATACTTGGCAAGAAAGGCCGAGATTTTCGGCTCGTACGCCGAAGGATCGAATGCATGTAAATCAACATGGGCAGCCCCTTCCACTATCCAAAGGTCCTTTGGTCGACTGGCGGCATCGTACAACCGCTTTGTCTCCGAGAGAGTCGTGTGCTGATCGATCGACCCGGAAGCGATGAGCACCGGCGAATGCAGCGACGACAGCCGAGCGATCGGCCGCAACTGCTCGGGCGATACACCAAGGCGCAGAGATAGTTGCGACAGGAGCAAGCGGGCGAGCGGTTTTGCAAGCGGCCCAAGATAGAGCCGAAGCCTGTCCGAGAGCGCCTCCGTGATTGTAGGGAACATTGATTCGAGGACTACAGCGCTGAGCGCGGGACTTGGGTCGGAGAGAACTAGGGACGCGGCCCCAAGAGAAACCCCGATCACACCAATCCTTTCGTCGGGGAATTCGTGTGAGAGGTAACCAATCGCAGTCTTGACGCCTTCCGACTCGTTCCATCCGTACGTGATGTGCTCTGCGGCGCTCTCGCCATGAGCGGGTAGATCGATCAACAAGACCGAGTAGCCAAGCCGGTGGAGGAACTTAGCGCGACCGATCATCTCGCGCCGGTCTCCACGAACGCCATGAAGCAAAACCACCACACCTTCGCCCGGCTTTCCGCTAACCATCCAGCCGGCAACCGGCTGGTTCCGTGCGGTTCGAAGTACGATCGACTTGGCGGGTAGATCTGTGGGTGGCGCGCCGACCGACCGGAGTGCAGGTTGCCTCAGCACTTCGCCAACGCCTCCTGCTACAAGCAGGGCGGCAATTGCGAGGGAAGCGAGGCCTGCGATGAGGCTGCGCCGCATGACTGAAGGGGCTAACAAGACCAAGTTAACCGGCCGTGCCGGCGACGCTGCTGGACGCCGCCGGACACGGTCCGGTTGAATGCGTGGTTAGGTTGCACGGATATCAGCGAACCTTGCTGAGGCGCGCGGCGATGCGCGTTTGCCAGCCTGGACCAGTGGCCTTCCAGCGCTCGATAACGTCTAGTGGGAGGCGAATGGAAATTAACTTGCGCGGATTGGTAGAGCGCGGACGCCCACCTTTCTTCACGACCGCGCGCGACAAAGCCTCCTCGGTCAGTTCAGGAAGCTCTTTGTACTCGTGCGGACGAATCGAATGCGCATCGACCTTGGCAAGGTCAGATTTCAAAGTACGGCGCGAGACGGGCTTTCTCACGATGGTTGGCCTTTCGCATGCTGAAAATGTGGCGCGTAGCGCCTCTCGGCGTGTAGCCGATCACCACCAGGTGGCCCGAAAGCAGGCCGTAACAGATGATGCGGGGCTCGCCGTAATCTTTGCGCGTGTCCTCGAACTCGACGGTCGTGCCTCCGAAAACGATTGCTGCGTCCTCGAAGTCCAAGCCGCGCTCGGCAAGCGTCTTCGCCCGGTTGACCGGATCGAAGGTGACGCGCATGCGTTATTGTAGCTACAACAACCATGCAGCGCAATCGGGCCAGAGCGGCCGGCGACCCCTCGGCAGCGGACGTGCAACTAATGAGTCCAAGTTAACCGTACCGTGTCCGGCGGCGCCGCAGGACGCCGCAAGGACTTCCCCTACTCGGGTCGGCAGCGAAGTGCCACGATTGAATTTGCACGTTCAATCAAGAGAGGCGAAGTCATGGGCGAGATTACTACCGTGGGGCTGGATTTGGCAAAGCGCGTGGTGCAGCTGCCTGCGGAGGATCGAGCAGGCCAGGCGGTGCTGCGGCGGACGTTGAAACGCGAGGGCGTGCTCGCCTGGTTCGCGCAACGCTCGCCCTGCGTGGTGGGGATGGAAGCGTGCGCAAGCGCGCATCACTTTGCCCGCGAGCTCGCTGGGCTCGGTCACATGCCGCGCATCATAGCGGCGGAATTCGTTCGTCCGTTTCGGTTATCGGGAACGATGCCAATGATGCGGCGGCGATCTGCGCCGCGTTGCGCCAGCCGCAAATGCGCTTCGTGACGATCAAGAGCGCCGAGCAGCAGGCACGGCTTTCGGTGCATCGGCTGCGCCAGCGCCTGCAGGAAGAGCGCACCGCTGCATTGAACCGGCTGCGCGGGTTGCTCGCCGAGTTTGGGCGCGTGTATGCGAACAGTGCGGCGGCGGCGCTGGCCGGCGCACGAGCGGCGTTAGCCGACGAGACGCTGCCGGCGACGTTGCGCCAGTGCATGGCGCGGCAACTGACGCACCTGGGCGAGCTCGAGGCGCACCTCGCCGAGTGCGATCGCGAAGTTGCACGCGATGCGCAAGCTGACGCGTGCGCGCAGCGCGTGGCGCGCCTGAGCGGGGTTGGCCTGCTGACTGCGAGCGCGGTCGCCGCTACGGTGGTGGACCCGCAGCAATTTCGCTGCGGCCGCCAGTTCGCGGCCTGGCTCGGACTGACGCCTCGCCAGCACTCCACCGGCGGCAAGACACGGCTGGGACGCATCACACGGCGCGGCGACGCGTATCTCTGCGCACGTTGCTCGTGCAGGGCGCGCGCTCGGCGTTGCAGGCGGCGCTGCGGGCGGCTTCCACCCGACGAACGCGGCTGGCCGCCTGGATCGTCGCCACCTACGCACGCATCGGCTATCACAAAATGCTGGTGGCGATCGCCAACAAGCACGCCCGACTGATCTGGGCACTACTGGTGAGAGACGAGCCGCTGCGCGCGCACGGCGCAGCGAATTGAACCGAAACTCCGAGGACTGCGAGCAAGCAGAGCTACGACGACGGTCAGACCGACGCTGCGCGCACCTGGCTAACCACGTGGCCGCACCACGAGGCCGCTGAACGAATGAGGGCGCAGCGCGCGGTTACTAGCATGGCCCGGGTGTGCAGCGATCACCCAACACGGCCGGATACAGAGTTGCAGTCTGCACCTTCGTCAACGTCGCACTACTTGCATTCCCGGGGAAGTCCATACAGCGCGGTTAGGCCACGCGTCACTCAGTTTCAAATGTCCGCTTAAGGATATCGAGATCGTCCCCAATCCGGAAAAGGGCTGCGTTCCATCCCATAGCCTTCGCTCCGATGACATTTGCCGCATTGTCGTCGATCAAAAAGACTTCGGCAGGATGCAGGCCGATTTGCCTAATAACTGCCGCATAGAAATCGGGGTCTGGTTTTTGGCATCCCAGTCTGCACGAAAAGAAAGCGCCGTCAAATCGCTCGCCCAATCCAAGCAGGTCCTCGAGGTAGTGGGCACGATATCGCTCTTGCGTGGAAGCGAGAAGACATCGACGGCCGCGCGCGTGAAGCTGATCAGCAAGCGCCAAAAGCGGATTGTGCACGTGCGATTCCACCTCAAACCAGAATTCGAGGAAATCGTCCAGCGTGCGTCCCCAACCCCACTGCGCAAGATACGGAGGAATGACCTCCCGTAAGTCCTTCTTTCCAAGGAGGCAATCCGTAAATGGGCCGGCGAAGAACTCATTCGTGACACTCGCCGAGATACCCAACGCGCTGGGGAGAACAGTCGGAAATCTGACGTCGATCAGGACGCCGTCAATATCGAATACGACGGCGCGAATGTTCGTGCGAGTCGCCACGTCGACTAACGCATCAAGCTAACCGGCGGGTCGCGCGAACGCTCACCAATGACGAGCCGCGTGCCGGCCCGTCCGGTTGAGCGCAGAGTTAGGCGCCATTGGAGTTATACGTGACGAATGATAGCCGCGACGGCGGAACCTCGAAAGCGTTACCGGCAACAACCGTCTGCAAGCTGAATGAGCGTGCAGTGACAGCGCAAAGCAGATACGTGAGGACAGATTCGCGGATTAGCTGCAAATGCATTGTCTCGCGCAGCTTGATTTCAGGAAACGCCTGCATGCGAAGGCGAAGGTGGAGCGATCCTGCCGAAAGGTTTGCGCCTCACCGCTCTCAAGAGATACAAGAAGAAGGCAACGAACATGGCGCCCGCAATTGCGGCCTGCAATGGATTGCGCCCGGAGATAACGTACAACAGGGAGGAAAAGACGGAAAACGTCAGATAGTCGCCGATGCCGAAAAGCAGCAGATCGGATAGAGGGCGACAACGCGCGCGGAGCATCGCGGCCATCAAAAACCCGATGACGACGAGCGATACGGCGAGATAACCAGCGAAGGGGATACGGCCAGGCGCCCAGAACTGAAACACATAGTAGGACAGCATGCAGCCGCCCAACAGAACGGGCGTCGGTGATGGTCTCGCAGGGTGGGCTGCAGGCGGTGTGCGCCGGACCTTGCAGAATCGCAGCGCGATGCCGACCAGCCCCGCGGTCGCCACGACGTAAATGACAAAGACGTCGACTTCGTTACGGACCGGGTTCAGAAAATATAAAGAATAGAGGCCGGTCACGACGATGAGCAAAACGTAGAGCAACCAGCGGGCGCGCCCCGAAGCGAACCAGCGTCGATCCGCCGCGGCTGGAAACAGCCAGCGGCTCACCAGAATCGGATACAACACGCTGTGCAAAGAGTGCCAGAAGACGATGAAAATCGCCCATCCTCCCTGGAGCGCGCCGACCTGACCGTAGCCGGCGAATTCGCCCAGAGGCGCCCCGCCAGGCTGCGTGAGTGTCTTTGCCAGCACGCCTTCGTTAAGGATGCCGTAGGCGAGCCCCAGCAGTGCAACGCCAACGTCATCCAGCTTGCGCGCGACCGCGAGCTCGCGGATCAAAAGCACGGGCACGCCGTAAGTCACCGACACGAGCAGAAATGGAATGGGTTGCAGGTAAGTCGACAGCGGCACGTTTTGCGACAGAACCTCGGCTAGCGGCCCGGCTGCTATTAGGAGGAAAAGTGCCGCACGCGTCGCTTGCGAATCCATCAGTGAACCATGTTGTCGTCGGCGCTACTGTGAAGGTTAGCTGTAGGTATTCGACGAATGATCGCCGGGAAGCCAACCGGCTTTGCGAAGGCGGTAAGCCTCGCAGCGTCACCTGTCCCGATATATCTCCACACTCGCTTCGCAGTGGATGCGTCCATGATCACGCTTAACGTTTGACATGAGCGGCGGCTTCCAGACGGCGAAGCCGGCTGGAAGACGTCCGCTCGATTGATGGGATGGACTCCCCCTGATCTTTCGGCATCATCGTGCCGGCTGGCCTCATGTGGTGTGGGGTGTCAGCGCTCAACCAGGGAGAGTCCGACATGAATGCTACCGCCGCTTTGCCCGTCGTGGCAGTCGATGTTGCGAAGTCCGTCTTCCAGCTCGCGATCGCCGATCACACTTGGCGCCTGGTCGAGCAGCATCGGCTCAGCCGTACCCAGTTCGAGCGCTGGTTCATCAACCGCGCGGTCGGCCTGGTGGTGATGGAAGCCTGCGGCAGTGCCCATCACTGGGCGCGCTGGTTGAGCGGGCTGGGCGTCGAGGTGCGGCTGCTGCCGGCGGCCTACATTCGCGCTTATGTGAAACGCAACAAGACCGATGCCGCCGATGCTCGCGCGCTGCTCGAAGCCGCGCGTTGCGCCGAGATCACTCCGGTGAAGATCAAGTCGATCGAGCAGCAGGCGCTGCAAGGGGTGCATCGCACGCGCTCGTTGTGGATGGCCACGCGCACCTCGCGCATCAACGCGCTGCGCGGCTTCTGCCGCGAGTTCGGCATCGTCATTGCGCAGGGCAGCCGCCTCGGCGTCGAGCAGATCGGCCGCGTGCTTGCCGATCCACGCTCCTGCGTCCCGCCGCTCATCCGCGGCACCATGACGTTGCTGGTCGAGGAGATCCGCCTGCTCGAGGTGCGCATCGCGCAACTCGAACGCGAGTTGACCACGCTGGCCCGCCAATCGCCCGCGTGCACCACGCTGCTGTCGATTCCCGGTGTCGGATTGCTGACCGCGACGGCAATGGTGGCAGCGACTTCCGGAGAGGTCAGCCACTTTCGCGATGCGCGCCACTTCGCCTCCTGGTTCGGGCTCACGCCGAAGGAGCATTCGTCGGGCAGCACGCGCCATCTCGGGCGTATCTCCAAACGCGGCGACCGCTACCTGCGCATGCTGCTCACCCACGGCGCGCGCTCGGTGCTGCGTGCGGCCAGTGTCGCCGTGCGCGCGGGCAAAACGGTCGACCGCTTACGGCAGTGGGCGCTGGGCGTTCAGCACCGCTCCAATCACAACAAGGCAGCCTGCGCACTCGCCAACAAGCTGGCAAGAATCTGCTACGCCACGCTACGTAACCACGAACCCTACAGCGCTGCACGTCTGAACAAGAAGATCGCGCGCACGGCGTTCGCACTGCCGGCCTAAATATCCTTGCCCTCGTCTACCTCACCCCGAGCCTTGCATAGAGATTGATCGCCCATCATGGCACCCAGAGTCGTCCCCACACCGCTTGACGCCGATAACCCTTCCGGCTGCTTCACGCTTGCCGCTTGTAACGATTGGCGCAGTGGTGTCCGCAGATTCCATGTCGGCACGGGCCTTCACGAGCCCACTTCAGATGCCGGATATACGACTGCAGGCTCACCCTTCTTGCCACCACTATCGATCAGTCGCTTTCTTTGCGGGGGGAGTCCATATAGGAAGGGTTAGGCGTGTCTTGGAAAGAGCTCAACTTCACCCTCGATCTCCACGGGAATGTTGAAGGGAAGCTCGGCCATTCCCACTGCGCTGCGAGCGTGAGCTCCGCGCTCCTGGCCAAAGACGGCAAGTATGAGTTCTGTAAAGCCGTTGATGACCGCGGGCTGTCGGTTGAACCCGGGTGCTGAGTTCACCATGCCGAACACTCTCGTCCAACAGGCGATGCGCTCTAGGCTTCCGAGCTCGCGCTTGATGCTACCCAGGATGGCCAGCCCCGTAAGGCGAGCCGCCACAAACGCTTGCTCCTGTGTGACCTGGCTGCCCACCTTGCCAAGAGGTTCGGCAAGCGAGCCGTCCGCGTTGGTCGGTCCGTGACCCGAGATGAGAGCCCTATTGCCCACCACCCGTACCCATGGGAACGGAAGCGTCACACCAGGAGGAAGCCGCAATGGGTCCGGTATGACGTAGCCAAGTGCATGCAGGCGATCTTCAACGGTCGACATGCTCAGACTCCAAGTGGGCTATGACGCCTAACAGTTCGTTGAAAAGTGAAGTGCGGTGGCGGACAAGCTCGGATTTTGGGGTGTTCTGACCCCTCCGCGCAGAAAATAATCGCTTGTAGCTCGTTCTACGGGGTCGAAATGTTTGCACCTAACCAAGTTCGCCCAAAATGAATCGAATTTCAACGAACTGCTAACGAGCCAAGTTGAGGGGCGCCCGGCGGGCGCGCAGCGCTGCCGGTGGGCGTCCCACTCGAACGCCGGGTTAGGGCGCAATTTCATGCGCTCTCGCGTCCCGTTCAAAAGGCGCATCGTGATAACCAAACTCAACAATCTGGCTCAAATAAACCGGAAGATACGCCGCAATTGAACCCGCGACCTCGTATTGATGCACATGGCGCAGTTCGTGCGATAGCAGACGTGGTGATTCGTGGCCTGAGATTACAAGGACGCCATAGCCTAAGGTCAGGCCAACCATATTCGGACCGAGCAAGCCGGTTTGTAACGCGGCTTCGCGAAGCTCGGCGTTCTCGGGAAGTGGGAGTGCCCGAACGGAAGCAATGCGAACTATGTCGGGTCGGGCAACGCCGACGGAACGAGCGACGGCCGCAACCTCATCGGGTAAGCCAAATCCGTATAATTGGATTTCTCGCGATTGCGCCTCGGCCCAAGAGATGGCAAGCGGCAATAGCTTTGGAAGTTCGGTACGGAGGTCCATATCGCGAGTATTGCGCCCTAACGTATCAAGCTAACCGGCGGACCGCGCCGATGCCCGCGAACGAGAAGCCACGTACCGGCCCGTCCGGTTGAGCGCAGGGTTGGGCGTCATCGAGCGCTTGCGACACACGTGGATGCGCAAGTGGACACCTGGCGGACAATAGTTCGACCATTCACTGAATCACTTGGTCTGCCCGGACGAGGACCGATTGGGGAATCGTCACGCCCAGAGCCCGCGCCGTCTTCATGTTCACCACGAGCGTGAAGGTTGACGCCATTTCGAAAGGCAGTTCGGATGGGTACGCTCCTTTCAGAATACGGTCCACGTACTCTGCCGCACGCGAGAAGAGCGGGCCCGCATCGGTTCCATAGGACAACAAGCCCCCCTCTTCCGGATATTCTTTGCGCGCGTAGACCGCGGGAAGGCGAAGTCGCGCCGCAGATTCCACGATTTGCTGCCGCTGCCCGAGGAGAGAAGCCGTGGTGGCAACGATGAGAGCGTCCACACGGTCTCGTTCGATTGAGGCGAAGGCGTGCTCGACATTGCCTTTCGTGAGGCCATCCATCGCCTGCACTTCCAGCCCGAGGCGTCGTGCGCGTCCCTCCAACTCGCGAAATACGAGCATTTCGCCAGGATTGCCACGATCAGTCAGGTAGGCGAGCGACTTCGCGCGGGGCACGATTTCACGAACTATCTCAAGCCACTTTCCCGCAATTTCGGCTTGGTTCGGCGAAAGGCCCGTTACGTTCCCTCCGGGCCGGCCAAGGCTCGCTACGAGTCCGGACTTAACCGGGTCCGCCGGACCTATGGCCACGATCGGTATCCGAGAGGTCGCTTTCTGCACGGCGAGTGCCGCGGTAGTGGTGACTGTGACAATGATGTCTGGGTTCAATGCCACCAGCTCGGCGGCGAGATTGGGAAGCTTCTCCAAATTGCCACCTGCCCAGCGTTGCTCGAAGATGATCTCGGTGCCATCTGCGTAGCCGAGTTCCGTCAATCGCTTTCGAAAGTTCGCCCAGAGGGGCGCGCGAGCGGCCTCCGGGGCGTCGTCCAGCGTCGCAACCCGCGCCGGCAGATTGCGTCGCTTTGCCTGGGCGAGCGCGTACGAAGAACCGATGCTGAGACTCAGTGCGCCCAGTGCGATGATGCCGTCGCGTCGGTTCACGCCGTGAAGAACTCCATCATTAGCTCCCAATGAGATCGAGAGGCCATGTCGCGTGACGCCCAACGAATCCAAATTCTAACCGGCCCGCCGCCACCGACATTCGCCAAGTAGAAGGCCCGTACCGGCGGGTCCGATTGAATGCGTGGTTAGGCGGCGCCGCATGCCGCTATGACAGGTAATGATGACGCCTCCACAGGCGCACTGCGCAGAAGAGCAGCGCAAGCACAGCGAGAACAAATATCGTGCCCCATATCGCAAAGTTCACCTCGGCGTTGCGGCCCACAAGCAACATCGCAGCCATCAGCGCGCGGTTGAACGCGCCGAATGCGACAAAAGCGCTTAGCACTACACCGACCCAAAGTAATCGCGTGGCAGTGGTTGGGTCCGCTCGAACTAAAGTTAGCCCGCGGTCTGGCAGGAGCCGAAGACGATGGCCACCATCACTTGCGTTTCAGTCCATCTCGCCAGGCAATTACCTCGAGTTCGCCGCGGACGGCTTCCTCGACCGTAATGACGGGTCGCGCCTCGAATACAAAAGCAGGAAGCATCGAACAAAACTTGTGAATGGTCACCGGATCGTCGCACTCTACCAGCATATGCCCACCCCACTCGCCGACTCGTATCACGAAGAATTCGATCTTGAAATTGGCGGGCGCCTTCCATTGACCGAATACCTCAAGGATTCGCTTCTGGGCATTCTCGTACTCGATGGGCGAACCCTGCGGGCGTTCGAACCAGCTGATCACGTACTTCATTGGCATCCTCCTAATTGTGTTGGTCCTCGGAACGATTGCTGTTTGGACGGGCTAACTCGAAGTTGAGGGGCGCGCAGCCATGGCCGCACAGCGGCTATGGCGTAGCGTCCCCTCGAACGCCGGGTTAGGCGTCATTCCTTCGCCGGAAGATCAATTGCGAAGTACGTTCGGCGATGCTGTCAAACAAAATGACCTCCTTGAACGGAAGGGCATCAATATCACGCTCTACTGGTCGGCCTCATCCAAAAAAAAGCGTCCATTCCGTACCCAACTGAGACGTCGCTTGTGGTGCAGTGTTATCTGAACTCGCTCGACATCAGGTAACGAACCCAATGCTCATTCTCATGCATTGCGCACGTCGCTTCGAGATATGCCGTCGTAGGGAAGTAGCCATGATCCACGAGTGCGCCGTGCTGATGTAGTTCCGCGTCGTACGACTGGTTGCCATCGATTCCAGCGAACGGATATATATCGGCCAAGCCGGTAACAGGTCTGGACGTAACGGCAGATCGGCAGTAGCTCGCCAACGAGCAGTTTCGCAAGCTTGTTCGAACGCATCCTGATCTGTTCGCGACCGTTCGGCTCGCTGCAGATTGCCTCAAACAAAGCGTATGTTTTCGCGCAGAACTTCGGACACCAAGAGCTGCCATTCTTAGGGCGTGTAGCGTCGCCACCGTGGGCAATGCCGCCGTGTTCAAGAACGTCTCGACCTACTTGCCGTCAACGACCATGCTTGCAATCAACGGGGGACGCCATATAGCTGGGTTAGGCCTGTGTTGCATCTATTTTCTCTCTGCAACGACAGTAGTAAATGCCTTGATCGTGTCACCGGGAGCTTCGAAGCGATGAGACCTAGACTCCACTATGGTCCACTCAGCGAAATGCTGTCTTATCTCATCCTCATTGAACAGGTAGTACTGATCTGGCTCGAACATGTCTAGGTAGGTCGTGCCCAGAACCAGAACGTTGATTATCGCGTGACCGCCACGCTGAACGTGCGCCGTGATGTCCTCCAACAGCTCGCCCGCGCGCCGCTTCGGAAAGAACATCAAGAGTCCGATGGCGACAATAGTCTCAAAGCTGTCTGTGATCCGATACGTAGACAAATCGACTTGTTCGGCATCGATTGAGAGGTGCTCGGAATCCGCAATTTGACGAAGATGGGCGATAGCAGTTGGACTGCCATCCAGCGCAATCACCGAGCAACCCCGTCGCGCAGCCTCGATGCTCAAATTGCCAAGGCCGCAGCCAAGATCGAGCACGCGGCCGAAAATGTACGGCAGCGCAAGCACCTCGAACGGGTTCAGGGCATATTCGCCAACAGCCGCCTGGCTTTGAAATTGCGTTTCGAAGAAATCGATGCTGCGGTTCTTCGTCATTGCGTTTTGGTCGTCTCCGACCGCGCCTATAAGCCTAACGGAACCAAGTTGAGGGGCGCCCGGCGGGCGCGCAGCGCCGCCGATGGGCGTCCCACTCGAACGAATAGGAAGGACTTCCCCTACTCGGGTCGGCAGCGAAGTGCCACGATTGAATTTGCACGTTCAATCAAGAGAGGCGAAGTCATGGGCGAGATTACTACCGTGGGGCTGGATTTGGCAAAGCGCGTGGTGCAGCTGCCTGCGGAGG
>WNFZ01003599.1_pt1 | contig 28850 bp, 22 predicted proteins | sample 5400081 | NCBI WGS metagenome assembly WNFZ01 (sample SAMN13153365, study PRJNA577476) | soil metagenome | isolation source: 80 cm soil or saprolite under grassland replicate 1 | place: USA:California | collected 2016-06-15 | reverse complement strand
AATTAATTCATTCTACGATTGCCAAGGTGATTTACGCCGAGAATTTCTTTGTTGTTTTACATCATCCCGACACCGGATTGTTTGAAGAAATTTACTCTGTCGATCAATATGATCCACCCGCCCCACCTTCCCTCCTGGAAAAAAGTATTACATCCTATGTCTTTCGTTCAAGCGAACCACTGCTATTGAAAGAGGATGAATTCGATAAACTTGCCGCTCAGGGCGAAGTTGAACTGGTCGGCGCGCCTTCAGCATCCTGGCTTGGCGCGCCTCTCAAAACTTCGAGTGGAACGATCGGCGTGATCGTCGTCCAGGATTATCAGGACGCGAATCGCTATTCTGAGCATGACAAGGATTTTCTTGCTTCCATTGCAACTCAAGTCGCGTTGGCGGTAGAACGCAGACAAGCCGAAATTGAGCTGCAACAAAAGAACGATGACCTGGGTTTAATCAGCGCAATCAACGAGTCGATCGTTCGAGGCCAAAATCTGGATACAGCAATAGAGCTGCTCACAAAAGAGCTGAGGCGCATTTTCTCGGCTGAGAGTAGCAGTATTTATATGCTCTCTCAGGACAAGCGATCGATCACCATGGAGCGATACTCTTTCAGTCCTGAAATTGCTCGCAGGATCGAAAAGCTGCTCGGCTTCAAGATTCCCAAGGTTGATTTTTTGATGAAAGAAGGCGGTCATTTTTATAAAGTGATCGTTTCCAAGCGAAGTATCATCACAACAGATGCCCAGGAAATTCAGAATTGGCTTGCTGAATTTGTTGAAACCAGGTTCTTGCCCACCATGCTGAAGGGAGTTGTTCGTAAACTTATCCCGCGGATCTATAAAATTCTCAACATCAAATCCACGATTGCTGTTCCATTAATCTCTGAGCAGGAAGTTATTGGCATTTTGGATGTTTCGAGTTCCAACGTGTTTACCGCGAACGATCTAAAACGCATTGAGAATATCGGAGAACAATTGACCGCAGTTCTGCAAAGACAGCGAGTCAACGAAAAAATACGTAAATCAGAAGAGTTTCTACAAGGCGTGCAGGATTCTCTCTCTGCGCATGTTGCAATCCTGGATCAGCGCGGGTCGATTGTCCGAGTCAATTCAGCATGGTGTGAATTCGGCGCAAATAATGGCTTGCAAAGCAGAGATTGTTGTATAGGACTGAACTATTTGGATATTTGCGACTCTGTCACGGGACCTGATGCGGCCGTGGCGCATCAAGTAGCGACCAGCATTCGGGAAGTGCTTGCAGGAAAACAAAAAGAAGGGTCAGTCGAGTACGCATGTCATAGTCCACAGGAAAAGCGTTGGTTTACGGTACACATCACTTGTTTCGATGATGGCGAGGAGAAATGGGTCATCCTTGCCCATGAGAACATCACCACGCGCATGGTTGCCGAGGCGGCCCTCAAAGAAAGCACCGCCCAATTGCGTACATTGTTCGAAGCCTCACCAGATGCAATCATGCTGATTGATCCACATAATGATTGGACCATCGTTGACTGCAATTCGGCAGCTTGCAAAATCAACGGATACACGCGCCAGGAATTGATCGGCAAGCCTGTTGACATCCTTAACACTGAACATTCCACGGTGGAGAGCAATGCAGAATATTTCAAGAAAATTCAAGACACCGATGTTCTACGTTACGAGACGCTGCATGTTCATAAGGATGGCACAACTTTCCCAATTGAAGTTTCTACATCCTTGATTCGGCTGGGCGAACGCGACTTAATCTTGGGAATTGATAGAGATATTACCGAACGCAAACGAACAGAAGAGGCTGAGCGCGAACAGCGCCTCCTTGCAGAAGCGTTACGTGATACATCTCATATATTGAGTAGCAGCCTCGATTATGGCGAAGTTCTCGATCACATCCTAGCAGCCGTCGGGCAGGTGGTACCGCATGATGCTGGCACCATCACGTTGATCGAAGATGGGTTCGCCCGCGTGGTCCGCTCCCAGGGCTATGAAAAACACGTCTCCAACGAGGTAGTTATGGGAGTCAGACTGCCTCTGGCAGATACAACAAACTTGCGGGCAATGCTTGAAACCAAACAACCTGTGGTCGTGTATGACACCTATGCGTATGCGGGTTGGAAAAGGATGGAATCAACCGATTGGCTGCGGTCCAATGTCGGTGCGCCCATATCAATAGATGGAAAGGTAATTGGCTTTATCCTTTTGGATAGCCAAATACCTGGATTTTTCACTCCCCTTCATACTGAACGGTTACAGACATTTGCGAATCAGGCAGCTGTTGCCATCCATAATGCTGATCTTTTACAGCAAGCTCAAAATGAAATTGCAGAACGCAAACGGGTAGAAGAAGAATTACGACAAAGTGAGAATCGTTATCGGACCGTCGTTGAGAATCAGACTGAGTTTATCGTACGATGGAACCCCGATGGAACTCGCACATTTGTGAACGATGCCTATTGCCGTTATTATGGGATAACGGTTGAACATGCGCTTAGCTCAGGGTTCCTACCTCTCATTCACGAGCATGATCGTCAGTTCGTTGAAGAAAAAATTTCCCGTTTGCTCTCAGGAATTACAACTGTGGAAACAGAGTGCCATCGTGTCATAAAGCACGATGGTTCCATTGGCTGGAATGAATGGACAGATCACGCTATTCATAATGAAAATGGGCAGTTGGTAGAATTTCAGTCTGTAGGTCGCGACATTACGGAACGCAGGCAAGCTGAACAGGAATTACGCGCTTCGGAAGAGCGCTTCCGACAACTGGCAGATAATATTCCGGAAGTTTTCTGGATTACAGATGCTCAAAGTGGTAAGGAACTCTACGCAAGTCCGGCAAGTGAAAAGGTTTGGGGGCATTCCGAAGAATATTTTTTGCGAGAACCAAATGCGTTCATCAATAGTATTTTTGTTGAAGATCTCCCAATGGTCTTGCAGAATTTGGAGAAGGAGAAACATGGGGAAAATGTGGAAATGGAGTACCGTGTCATCCATCCGGATGGCTCGCTACATTGGATTTGGGACCGCGCCTTCCCGATCTTCAGTGAGAACGGCAAAGTAGAAACGCTTGCCGGCATTGCCGCAGATGTTACAGAACGCAAACAAGCGGAAGAAGAGACGCACCGCCGCGTCAATGAAACATCTGCCCTGCTGGAAACATCTCTGGCGCTCACAAACCTGGACTCGAAAGCCATCCTGCGAACGATTGGCAACTCTGCAACAGCGCTCTTCGCTGCCGATGGATGCCGTGTCTTTTTGATGCAATCGGATGGCGAAACATTGCGCTGCGTCATGGCAATCCAGGAAAACGCTGCTGCTTTCTCCGACTTGAAAGTCAAGCTTGGTGAGGGAGTGACGGGCGCAGTCGCCGCGAGTGGCAAAGCGGAGATTGTCAATGAGATGCAGAACGATCCACGTGGCGTACAGGTACCCGGTACAGAGGAAGAAGCAGAAACTATCATGTTCGCGCCGCTCAAGGAGCGCGATCGTACCATCGGTGTTTTGAGTATTCGTCGCGCCGGTGCAGAGCGTCCATTCCAGCCTGCTGACCTGGAATTACTCGAAGCATTTGCCTCCATGGCTGCCTCAGCTGTTTCCAACGCGCGCTTATTTGAAGAGGCACAGCAACGGTTGGATGAACTGGAAGCCATCTACGAAAATGGATTGGCAGTTGGGCAGTTGCTGGAACCGAGAGAAATCGGCAGCCGGATCATCGAAACCTTTGCACGTTACCTCTCCTGGCACCATGTAACGATTCGCTTGCTGCGTCCTGAAACCGATGAATTGGATCTGATTGCTTTCAATCTACCCGGTTTAAATGAGGATCAGAAGGTTGAAATGGAACATCATTTCAACCAAATGGTCAGCAGGGTGGGTCAAGGGTTAAGCGGATGGGTGGTCCAAACTGGAACTCCGTTACGCACTGGAAATGTTCATGCCAATCCACAATATGTGGATACACAGGCAGGGATTCAATCCGGGCTGTATATGCCATTAAAAATTGGGGATCGAATTATTGGAGTGATCAGCGTGGAAAGCGAAGCGTCTGACGCCTTTACTGAGCAGGATGAGCGCCTGTTGGCTACCCTCGCGAGCCAGGCTTCCGTTGCATTTGAGAACGCGCGACTCTATCAAACAGCTCATCAGGAATTGCTGGAACGCACACGAGCGCAGGCAGCCCTATGGGCAAGCGAGACCCATTACCGCGAACTGGCAGATAGCATTACAGATATTCTGTTTGAACTGGATTACAACCTCACGTACACCTACTGGAATAAGGCCTCTGAGATGTTCTCCGGTATCCCCGCTGAGAATGCCATCGGAAAGTCAATGCAGGATCTATGGGAAAAATCAGCAGAACAATTGGGGCGCGAAGAAGTCTATACAGCTATCCTGAAGGAACGACAGGCAAGAACATTTGAAACCGAGGTGTTCCCAAGAGGTCAAAAACGAGTACTCGAGATCCATGCCTATCCTTCCACGCGCGGCGTTTCCGTGGTTGCCAGAGATATTACGGAACGAAAATTAGATGAAACCCTTATGCAGAAGCGCCTTGAACTCATGGAGTATTCCGTTCATCATTCGCTTGAAGAACTGATGCAAAGAACTATAGATGTGATTGGCGAACTGACCGACAGCCATATCGGCTTCCTGCACTTTGTCGAAGACGATCAAAAGACAGTCAATTTGCAGGCATGGTCTTCTGAAACAATCCTGGGGATTGGAGAGATTAAAGAGAAAGGGATGCATTATCCGGTGGATTCAGCCGGGGTCTGGGCGGATGCGCTCCGCCAGCGGCGATCCATCATCCATAACGATTACGAATCTCTGCCGGATAAAAAAGGCATGCCAGACTATCATCCCAAACTGACACGCGAACTGGTAATCCCCATCATTCGCGATGAGAAGATCGCCGCCCTCCTGGGAATTGGCAATAAGCCGGAGGCATATACTCAGCATGACGTTGATCTAACAGAACGTTTTGCAGATTACGCCTGGGATATTATCGAACGCCGACAAATGGAAGCTGCGCTGGCAGATGAACGGAATCAACTCGCGAAGCGTGTTGGGGAACGCACAGCAGACTTAAGCCGCGCCAATTCCAATCTGGCACGTGCTCTGCGCGTGAAAGATGAATTCCTTGCAAATATGAGCCATGAGCTGCGAACGCCGCTCAATGCGATCCTGGGACTCTCTGAGAGTCTGAGCGAGCAGGTGGCAGGTCCACTCAATGAAAAACAGCAGAAATATCTGAGTACGATCAATGAAAGTGGGCACCATCTCCTGTCCCTGATCAACGACATTTTAGACCTGGCAAAGATCGAGGCGGGGCAAATCATACTTGACATCAACAAGGTGGATGTCAACTCCGTTTGTCAGGCAAGCCTGCGCATGATCAAGCAGCTGGCGCAGAAGAAGAACCAGGAAGTATTGTTCGACATTGACAGCGATGTCGGTTTGATGTGGGCAGATGAGCGACGCCTGAAACAGATGATCGTCAATCTGCTGAGCAATGCGGTGAAGTTCACTCCCGAGTCTAGTGAGCTTGGTCTTGAGGTGCATGGTGACGAAGCGGCGAATCGGGTATTCATCACGGTTTGGGATAAAGGGATCGGCATCCGCAACCAGGATATGGAGCGATTGTTCAGGCCCTTTGTGCAATTAGACTCCGGGCTGGCACGTGAAGCCACTGGGACAGGCTTGGGGTTGGCACTCGTCGCACAGATGGCGCGCCTGCACGGAGGCAGCGTAAGTGTGGAAAGTCAAGTGGGAGGAGGAAGTCGTTTCACAATCCTTTTGCCGTGGGAGCCTGCCTTAGCGGTAGATGCATCGACGCGGCTGAGAAACACGGGTAAGTTCCGTGCGATAGATCTTAATGCAACCAACCGACCGACCATCCTGCTGGTCGAAGATACACGTGAAGTCGTCATGATGCTGGTCGATTATCTTGAGATGTCGGGATTCAAGATGATCACTGCCCAGGACGGAACCGGTGGCATACAGCAGGCAAAACTGTTCCATCCCAATTTGATTCTGATGGACGTGATGATGCCCGCTATGGATGGATTCGAAACCACACGCAGACTACGAATGGATCCTCAGTTCAAAGATACACCCATTATCGCTCTCACCGCTCTTGCCATGCCAAGTGACCGCCAACGGTGTTTGGACGCTGGTATGGATGAATACATCAGTAAACCAGTGAACCTGAAGGCACTGGTCAAGCTCATTCAAAGCATTCTCCTTGAAAAGGAGGACCCAAAATCGAAATGAGTGCAATCCTAATCGTAGATGATAATGCCAGTGCTCGGGAAACCCTGGTTTCCATGCTCGAAGGGCAAAATGATCAGATCGAGTTGGCAAAGGACGGCTTCCAGGCGCTGCAAATGATCAACCGCTTGCAGCCGGATCTGATTCTGCTGGATGTGATGATGCCCGGCATGGACGGCTTTGAGGTTTGCCGTCGCATCCGCGCCACACCTCAGCTTGCGGAGGTGCCAATTATCATGATCACTGCGCTGGATGATCGCGCATCTCTGGTGACCGGCATCGAATCGGGCGCCGACGATTTTCTTTCCAAGCCGGTCGACCGCTATGAGTTGCAAGCGCGCGTCCGGACGATTCTTCGCCTGAACCGTTATCGTCAACTTGTAGAACAACGCGGGAACTTGCGGGAGATGACCGAACGTCTCATTGCTGCACAGGAAGAGGAGCGCCAGCGCATCTCGCGGGAGTTGCATGACGATTTAGGGCAGGCGCTTACGACCCAGATGATTTCTCTTCGAAATTTACAGGATGACCTTACAGTCCCGCCCGAGGTATTGTTCGAGCGCCTGCAGTCTTTGCACGATCAAACCTATGAGATCTTCGTGAAAATTCGCAGGCTCGCCCAGGACCTGCGTCCGCCAATTCTTGACGCACTGGGGTTGAAAGTCTCCATGCAAACCTATTGCGCCGAATTCACGCGCCGGACACATTTACCGATCACGTTCGAGGCGGATGAAGCTCTGCCGCCTCTCCCGGATGTGTATAACATCGCTCTTTATCGCATCTTACAGGAGGCGCTGAACAATATTGTCAAACATGCCAAAGCCGTGCATGTCTGGGTGGAACTTACCATCGAAGAAAATAATATTAATTTGACAGTCCAGGACAATGGACAAGGTTTCGATGCCAGGGAAAATCAATCCACGGGCATCGGGCTTTCCAGCATGCGAGAACGAGTCATGATCGCCGGTGGAAAGCTTAATATCAGTTCCACACCGAAACGCGGCACCATCCTTTCTGCCCAATTCCCATTGCCGATGGACCAACAAGCTACGGAGAAATCCTCATGATACGACTCTTGATCGCTGAAGATCATCTGATGGTACGAGCTGGCATTCGTGCGCTGCTCGAAAAAGCAGGTGACGTCAATATTTTAGGGGAAGCCTCCAACGGACAGGAAGCCGTGGAGATGACGCGCGAACTGAAACCGGATGTTCTGATCATGGATATTATGATGCCGCGCATGAACGGAATCCAGGCGGCAGAAAATATCCGCGACCTGCGGCTTCCGACGCACATCCTTTTGCTCTCCATGTATGCAGATGCAGGCTTTGTCCATCAGGCGTTGCAATGCGGTGTGAAAGGATACGTACTCAAATCCTCCATCAGCGATGAACTGCTCTGGGCAGTGCGCGCCGTCGCCAACGGACAGACCTTTTTGAGCAGCCCCATCTCTGAGATCGTAGTGGAAAGTGCCATCCACCCGCATCCAATCGGCTCGGAGAATGACCCGCTCGCTAACCTGTCACCCCGCGAAAAGGAGATTTTGCAATTGATTGCCGAAGAATACACGAGCGTTGAAATCGGCAAGATGTTATTCATCAGCGAAAAAACGGTTGAGAAACACCGCGCCAAGTTGATGGAAAAGTTGAGTGTGCGGAATCTGGCAGGTTTGGTCCGGTTGGCAGTCAAATACCATTTGGTGGATCTTGACTCCTAATGAGCTTATCAGCTTTGCAATATGAGAGTGGGGATTTCCTGTATAGACACAGGAATTTCCATGGATATGATTGTACAGGTTTACCAGACTCACCTTGCTGAAAGAATATTCGACGAGCACAAAAGCTTTTGTTTATAAGGAGAATCCAATGAGCAGCACTGTACTGATCGTAGATGATGAAAATTCCGGACGTCAGACCCTGGAATCCATTCTGGAAGGTGAGGGCTATAACCTCATCATGGCAGAAAACGGGCCGCAGGCAATTGAAAAAGCAAAGACCTATTTGCCTGATGTAATCCTGCTCGACGTAATGATGCCGGGCATGACCGGCTTTGAAGTCTGCGAGCGTATTCGCAATGATCCACAGGTGGCTGAGATCCCGATCATTATTCTCACGGCATTGGATGATCGCGACTCGATGTTAACCGCCCTCAAAGCAGGCGCCGACGATTTCATCTCAAAGCCGTTCGATCGCTTCGAATTACGCGCTCGCTTGATTGGTATCACGCGCATCAATCGTTATCACAAGCTTGTCCAGGAACGCGAAAAACTGCAGGAAGCACATTCAAGGCTGATGGATGCGTACGAAGCGACAATCGAAGGCTGGTCTCATGCCATGGATTTGCGCGATCAAGAGACCGAAGGTCACAGCCGGCGTGTCACTGACTTGACTGTGAAAATGGCAACAGTATATGGAATGAGTGACGAAGAATTGGTTTATGTCCGGCGCGGTGCCCTTTTGCATGACATGGGCAAGCTTGGCATCCCCGACGCGATTTTGCAAAAGCCCGATAAATTATCAGATGAAGATTGGATAATCATGCGCAAGCATCCGCAATTTGCCTATGACATGCTCTCTCCAGTGGACTACTTGAGACCTGCTCTGGATATTCCCTATTGTCATCATGAAAAATGGGATGGTACCGGCTATCCGCGTGGACTCAAAGAGGAAGGGATTCCGATTTCTGCGCGCATATTTGCGATTGTGGATGTTTGGGATGCGGTCACCTCAGATCGACCCTACCGCGCTGCCTGGAGTAAAGAAGAGGCGCTCACTTATATTCGTGAGCAATCTGGCAAACATTTTGATCCTCACATGGTCGACTTGTTTTTTAAGGTCATGGAGCTAAGTACGTTATCGTCTCCACAGTAACCAGACCTGGTTGCCTTATAAAGAGAAATTCCTGCACGCCGTCATTGCTGACGGCGTGTTATTATTACAGGGTGTCGCATATTATTTAAACTTTAAGTTTTGATTTCAATCTACAAGCGAAGCAGTCCTGTGGACAAAGCAGTTTCAAAAGTTTGCTTGCGCATGTAGAACATGCGAGAGATGAGCGACAACAGTAAGAGGTTCGAGGAGGTTTATTATTATGAAATCAGATACCCGTATCGAACGCGATTCTCTGGGGGAAATTCATGTCCCAGCCGAGGCTTTGTATGGTGCACAAACCCAGCGTGCCGTGGAAAATTTTTCAATCTCAGGCTTGAAACCTCGGCGCGCTTTCATCTGGTCGATGGCGATGATCAAGCGTGCAGCAGCGGAGGTAAATCGCGAACTCGGTCTGCTCGACCATGAACGCGCAGATGCAATTATTCAGGCAGCCCAGGAAGTGATCGCCGGAAAGTGGAACGATCAATTTGTCGTCGATCCAATTCAGGCGGGCGCGGGAACAAGTCATCACATGAACATCAATGAGGTGATTGCGAATCGCGCCACACAGATTCTAGGCGGTAATCTCGGCGAATATCGCGTACACCCGAATGATCATGTCAATATGGCGCAATCTACCAACGATACGATTCCCACAGCTATCCGTCTCGGTTGCCTTTGGCGCATGGATGAATTATTGAATGTTCTCGATAATCTGGTCGCCGTTTTCAATGCAAAAGCTGTTGAATTTGATCATATTGTGAAATCAGGAAGAACACATTTACAAGATGCCGTCCCGGTGAGGCTCGGTCAGGAATTTGGCGCGTATGCCAAAGCCATCGAGCGCGATACGGCGCGTATCAATGACGCCGCAGAGGATTTGAGTCGCCTTGGAATCGGCGGAACAGCCGTCGGTTCAGGATTGAATGCACATCCTGAATATCACAGACGCATGGTGGAAAAATTATCCGAGTTAACTGGACTCAAGTTACAAACATCTGACAATCTCTTCGAAACCATGCAATCTATGGCAGATGCAGTTTCATTCTCGGCATCGCTGCGCACCCTTGCTCTGACTCTAATTCGCATTGCCAACGATTTGCGCTTACTGGCATCGGGTCCCGCAACGGGGCTGGATGAAATTCAATTCCCCGCGCTGCAACCCGGCTCAAGTATCATGCCCGGGAAAGTGAATCCCGTCATGGCAGAAATGCTGGATATGGCGATGTTCTACGTGATGGGATGTGATACCACCGTTGCAATGGCAGCCCAGGCGGGACAACTCGAATTGAATGTGATGATGCCGATCATCGCGCATAGCTTGTTTGAAGAGATGCAAGTCATGATCGGCGCAATCAAAACGTTTACACAGAACGCAATCGTCGGTCTAAAAGCGAATCGTGAAAAAGCGGAAGGTTGGCTCTCGAGAAACGCGATTATTGTGACCGCCCTAAATCCTGTGATTGGGTATGCTCAGGGGGCGGCACTTGTTAAAGAGTCGTTAGCGAAAAATATATCCATTCGCGATTTGATTACCGAAAAAACAAAAGCCGGGACTCTCAAACACCGTGACAATGACCGCCCCGTAACGATAGAGGAAATCAGCGAAGTGTTAGGAAACCTGCGCCGTCTGACCGAAGGCGGGATTGTTTAATGTCATTGCGAGGCGGCGTACTTCCGCCGAAGCAATCTCCTCGCCAAGCCAAATTTGAATTATCTGTACAAGAGAAGATTGCTTCGGGCTACGCCCTCGCAACGACATGTGTTAACTTTCCAATAAAAACAGTGCCGGGTCTTCGATAAACTCTTTCACCCGCACAAGGAATTGAACCGCTTCGCGTCCATCTACGATGCGATGATCATAACTAAGGGCGGTATACATCATCGGGCGGATCACTACTTGCCCATTCAAAGCAATCGGGCGCTCCTCAATTTTGTGTAATCCCAAAATCCCAACTTGTGGTGGATTCAAAATTGGTGTGCTCAACAAAGAACCGAACACGCCGCCGTTTGTGATCGTAAACGTCCCGCCGCGCAAATCTTCAATTGACAGTTTTCCACTCTGCGATTTGACAACCAATTCTTTGACATATTTCTCTATATCAGCAAAAGACAATTTATCGGCATCCCGAATGACGGGCACAACCAATCCCTCTTCTGCACCGATTGCCATGCCGATGTCATAATAATGTTTTACCAAAATTTCATCGCCTTGAATTTCCGCGTTAAGGTTTGGAAAATCCTTGAGCGCCGCAACTGCTGCTTTCACAAAGAATGAAACAATTCCCAGTTTGATTCCATGCCGGGCGATGAATTGTTCCTGAGTCCGTTTGCGGAGATTCATCACGTTGGTCATATCTACTTCATTAAAGGTGGTCAGCATAGCCGTGGAATTTTTCGCTTCGAGCAAACGCTGGGCAATCGTGCGGCGCCGGCGCGACATACGAATCCGTTCCTCCTGCCGCGCGCCGGATGGTGGTTGCGCCGATACTTCATTTTGCTTATCAGCTAATGCGACAGGTTGCTCCTCCATCGGTTGAGGTCGTTTCTGCGTTTGGAGATATTGTTCCACATCTGATTTTGTGACACGACCTTCAGAACCGGTGCCGCGAATCGAAGCGAGATCCACATCCTTATCCCGCGCGATCCGAGAGGCAATTGGCGTCGCCAATGTCGCTTCTTTTTGACGTGTACCGCGTCCATCCTCGCGCGGTGATTCTTCGTTTTCCTGTAGCGGTGTTTCCCTCTTTTCATCTTTCGGCATGACTTCTCCAGTCGGAGCAGTACTTTTTACTTCTTCACTTTTTACTTCCGACGCCGGAGTCGATTGTCCGGCTTTTTCTTCAATCGTCCCAAGCACATCGCCTACTTTGACATCGCCACCTTCCGGCACTTTGATTTGCTGCAAAACCCCGGCGCCCTTCGCACCAACTTCTACATTGACTTTATCTGTCTCCAGCTCCACGAGCACATCGCCAACGTTGACAGGATCGCCTTCTTTTTTGAGCCAATGCCCAACGGTCGCTTCCAGAACCGATTCGCCCATTTCGGGAACAGTCACCTCGATTGCCATATTAACCTCTCTCCTTCACCACGCTGCGAGTATGCGCCTGCTCATCGAATCTAAATGCCTGCTCGATCAGCGCCTGTTGATTCGCTCGATATACCGTCGAAGATCCTTCCGCGGGACTCGAGCTTTCGGGTCTGCCCACATAATGGATCGGCAATTGCTCATCGGTCAGCTGCCGCAAACGCGGGCGCAAATAGTCCCAGGCGCCCATGTTCAATGGTTCTTCCTGGACCCAAATCAATCGTTGCAAGTTAGGATATTCATGAATCAGATTTTCCAGTGTTTCTTTTGGAAATGGATAGAGTTGCTCGAGACGTGCAATCGCCACATTGCGAATGTTTTTGCGCCACTCACTTCCAACCAAATCGATATAAATTCGCCCGCTGCAAAGAATCAAAGAGGTGATACTCTTTGGTTTATCAACATCAGGGTCGGCAATCAACGGTTGCCAGGAACCTTCTGCCAATTCGCCAACGGTAGAAGCAGCCAATGGATGACGCAACAATCCTTTCGGCGTGAAAACGATCAAGGGCAATGGATCAGTTTTTAACAATAACGCTTGTCTTCGCAACAAATGAAAGTATTGCGCGGCGGTGGATGGATATGCCACACGCATATTGGTCTCTGCAGTAAGCGCAAGGAAACGTTCAATGCGTCCACTGGAGTGATCCGGTCCCTGACCTTCATTTCCATGAGGCAGCAATAAAACCAACGATGGCGTTAGTCCCCATTTGGCGCGACCAGACACAAGAAATTCATCGATCACACCTTGCGCATTATTGACGAAATCGCCGTATTGCGCTTCCCAGATCACAAGCCGCTCCGGTGATTGGACGTTATATCCGACCTCGAACCCAATGGCAGCTAATTCGCTCAATGGACTATTCAACACTTCAAAGGAAGCCTGTGCCTGCGGAATAGTTTGCAAAGGAATATAGCCCTTATTTGTGTTCGTGTCATAAAATTCCGCATGTCGCTGACTGAAGGTGCCACGCGCACTATCTTGACCTGTGAGTCGAATGGCAATTCCATCTTGCAAGATCGAGGCAAATGCAATTTCTTCGGCGGTTGCCCAATCTAATTTATCGCTGGATTTGTTGATCGAATCGAGTCGGCGCTCGACAAACTTCAGAGAGCTTGATTCAATTCTTTGATGCGTTTCAACGGAATGGATGTCTTTACTTTTTGAGCGGCTCCGCGCGGGGGCGGAGGCGGCACCGGTTCGAAGAGCGACTTCTCCGCGTCGAGCTTTTCATTCTCTTGCTGCAATCGATTCATGAATCCTTGAAAGATTTCATCCGCGTGCCCTGGCAGAATAACATTATCCTCTTCTAATCGCTTTGCCCATAACTGACGGACGGTTGGATGTGAGTCGATCTTTTGATACATGACCGGCTGCGTGAAGCGCGGCTCGTCGCCTTCATTATGACCATAACGACGATAGCCAATGAGATTGATCACAAAATCCTTGTGGAATTTCTGACGGTAAGCAAAGGCAGTGCGCGCCGCTTCGATACAGGCGTACGGATCATCTGCATTGACATGAATGACCGGCATTTCAAAACCAACAGCGAGATCGCTAGCATGAAGACTGCTGCGTAGCTCAGGATCTGTTGCTGTAAAACCTAACTGGTTGTTCGCAATAATATGAAGCGTTCCGCTGACCGTATATCCATGCAAACGAGATAGGTTCAATGTTTCGGCAACAATCCCTTGACCCACGAAAGATGCATCGCCGTGAATCAAAATTGGGAATGATGCGTTATGAAAATAACGCGGCGTGCCAGGTCTATCAACAGCAGTATTCGCCGCGCGTGACATTCCCTCTATGACGGGGTCAATCTGTTCCAAATGGCTTGGGTTGGCAGGCATGGAAATGACCAGGTCTGTTTCCACATTTCGTTCCGGGGAACGATAGCCGCCCATATGATATTTCACGTCACCCGTCCAGCCTTGTTCGTCCCAGGTACTGGCGCGTCCTTTGGGATCGCTGAATTCTGCAAGGATTTGGCTATAAGGCTTATTCAAAATGTGCGCTAAGACATTCAACCGTCCACGGTGCGCCATGCCGATTACGATTACACAAATCCGCGAACTAGACGCCGATGCCATGATCTCATCCAGCATTGGAATCAGCATATCGAGTCCTTCAATCGAGAAACGTGTCTTGCCGGGATACAAACGATGCAGGAACAACTCAAATACCTCCACTTGACTCAAGCGTTCGAGCAGTTTGACTTCATTCATATCCTGGTTGGAATCTCGGAAGCGACCCGTCTCTGCCATTTCCTGCAGCCAATCGCGTTCCTCACGCGAGTGGACGTGAGCATAGTCGAAGCCAATCGTTCCGCAATAAATCTTGCGGAGTTCTTCGATGGCTTCATAGGCGTTTCCCGCGCCATTAGGGAGATTCACAAGTTCTGCCGAAAGATTGTGCAGGTCATCTTCGCGCAAGTTGTGATACGCCAACGTTAAAGAAGGATCGCCTGTCAGCTTGAACAAAGGATTGAGGTCCGCTGCCAAATATCCCTGCGAACGAATCGCCTGCGCCAGATTCGCCGTGGCGATCACGGTCTGCAGGTTCGAAACAGGCACAGGCGCGCCACCCGACTCTTCCATCTTCCACTGCTCGAAAAATCTTCGAGTGGGCTCATCTAAGGAGTTTGGATCCTTTTTGAATTGTTCATAGAGCCCCAAAACATAAGCAAGGTTGGCTCCATGAAATTCATGCTCAAAGTTCATGCATTCACCCTTTGGACAATTGGGAATTGCAACGGTTGTTCTTCTACCGTTACATACTTTTCTGCTTTCTTATCCTCAATTGCCTGTTCATAAACCTTCAACATTTTGCGCGCCAGACGCATATTATCGTAGGCACGCGATGCCCGTAACGCCGCCGATTTGAACTTGCTCATCAGGCTGGGATTTTCAATCAGCTTGAGAATTCCATTGGCAAGATCCTGCGGGTCATTCTGTGTTAAAAAGCCTTGCTTGCCATCTTCAAGGATATCCTTCGTGCCGGGACCGTCAACCGCAACCACAGGCAACCCCGCCGCCATCGCTTCCAGCGTGACGATGCCTTGTGTTTCCGTGATCGAGGCAAACGTAAAGAGATCAGCGGCTTTCAAATAGTTTGGGATTTCGGTGAAGGGAACATTGCCGGTAAATGTGACGCGGTCCGTGATCCCTAATTCGCCGGTTAGTTGTTTGAGAGCATCCGCCTGTGGACCATCTCCCAAAAGAACGAGACGAATATTGGGCTGACTCTTTTGCGCAATCGCAACTGCATTCAAAAGCGTGACCCAATTCTTTTCCTCCGCAAGTCGACCAACTGAAATGATAACTTTATCATCAAGCCAATTCCATTCAGAACGGATCGCGGCTCCATTGGCTTTTTTATACGGCGTGAGATCAATGCCAGTCGGTATCACTGTGTAACGATCCTTCAAGCCATATTCATTGACTAGGATGGAGCGCATGCTTTCGGAGGGAATAATAATGTGCTGACATTTGCGCATGTAATCCCTTAACCAATTAATGACTCTGCTCTTGATAAATTCCTGTACCTGCTCCTGAGGGATCGGAACATAATGTGTGTATTCCTGATATTGAGTATGAAAAGTGAAAATGAGGGGAAGGTTATAATCCCGGGCTTTTGTTGCGGCGGTTTGCCCCAACAGAATAGGATGATGTGTGTGGATCACGTCCAGCTTCAACTTCGGAATCAGTTGATCGACGAATGCAGAGACAGGCAACGCAGTGGGAATATCGACGCCTATCGGCAAGCGCAAACTTGGATAGCGAAAGATAAATGGCTCGCTATCCTCATAATCATCTTCCTGCGCAAAGATAAATACGTTATGTCCCAGCGCGGTGAATGCATCGCGAAAGACCTGCACCGAACGGACAACACCGTTCACTACCGGCAAGTAAAAATTTGTAAAATAAGCAATGTGCATGGTTTGACCTTATGTGTCCGTATGGATTAATTTCGATTGATGGATGGTTGCTTCCTCAAATTGTTTGCAGGCATAAATGAACATGCCTGCGTTCCACGTCAGCGGAGCTTCGGGTTTGTACCAGATGCTCGCCAGTGGTTCGCCGTTTGGCGCATACACTTCGTGGATCTGTTTGTTCTTCACGATCACGCCTGCCATGCGCGCCAGCAATTCCTGCGCCCTTTCTAACTCACCGCGACGACATAAGGCAATCACGTGCCATGCTCCCAGCCACATCCACGCCGCGTTTGTATGATAGTTTGGTACACCACCCAGGACATTGGCAATGGCGATCAACTCCGATGGATAGGAAGCCGATGTACAACGCGTCGGCACCGGCATCGACATGCCCGCCTCTTCCATTACTCTGAGGATGCTTTCGGATTGTTCAGGCGTTGCCAACTCCCAGGCGATGGCGAGTAAATTACCGTCACTGCTTAGCAGAGACAACGTGTCGCTGGTGACGAAGTATCCGAGGTCCGCGCGCCAGAAATGTTCCTGAATCGCCAAGGCCACTATTTGCGCTTTCTCCTTATAAAAAGCTGCGTACATAGTCATATCCAGCTCGATGGCAGTTTTCGCCATCTCCACAAGCGCTCGCCAGTAAACCACATTGGTGTAATGAATATATCCCCGCCGGGCAACAGAATCTGCCCAATCGGCAAACGACTCCTGGTAAAGCAGTACATCTCCTGAACGGCGTTTGTGTTCTTCCAACCATTCCATCGCTTTGACCAGGGATCCCCAATGGATACGGAGAAACTCCATATCTTTCGTTTCGCGCGCATAGTTTAAGGCACTGATGACCAGAATTGCCTGTCCGTCCAGAGAAGGCGCTCCATGCCCGCTGATATATTTGGCGCGTAACACACCTTCCGTCGATTGCTCCCGTCCTAAAAAGGAATGGAAGTAACGCGTCACATAATCCAGAGAATGCAATTTAACGGGTAGTTGTCCCGTCGATGTTTGATACACGAGGAACGATTCGAGTGTCTGTTTAACCGTGTCATATTGCTGAAGCGCCAGCAGGCCGAAGGAGGCAAACCCAAAATCACGCGCCCAGCTCTCCCGGAAGTTTCGATAGCCCGCGTGAAGGACATCCTTGTACTTTCCGTTTTGGAGGCGCCTGGTTTGCACACCGGCGCGCAAATTCTCAGTGGCGATGAACAATGCCAGCGCCTCCTGAGTTCCAAACTCCTCGTTGTTGGAGAGGAGCGTCCACGGTGTGAGGCGGGGTTGTTTCAGAATTCCACTGAGATATTGGTACGTCAACAAGGTACTAATCCCGGCAACTGCCCCAAATAATGCCCCGCTCCAAAACCCGGGACGTTGCGTGGTCATCTGCGTCGGGTTCTTCATTCAATGATCACCTCACCGCTACTCTACGAATTTTTATCACTCCTGTAATACTACGTCAGGGCGCCCCTGCGTTTAACATCAACGCCAAAATTACATTTTGAACTCTGAATTCAACTGCAGCCAGCGCAGGATATCCTTGCGGCGCAACAAGCCTACGATCTGGTTATTCAGGATCACAGGCATTTGTCGCAGATCGAGCCTTTGCAGATGATCAAACGCTTCCGCCACATCCTGATCAGGTGTCACATACATAAGTTCCGCTACGGGCGTCATAATGTCGCTGACCGAAACAGAATTCCCAATCGCCCTGGAGGATTTCTGCACTTCATTCATGGCGACCATGCCGACCACCTCCGAGCCATCGGTGACCAGCATCGTACGGTCTTCAGGGGTAACTGACTGACTGGCAATCAACTCATTAACCGGCACATCGGACGGAATGACAGGTATGTGTGTTTGCATCACGGTACGTACAGACACATCGTTCAAGGCTTCCTGCACGACAACATGTTTGTAGCTCGCGGCTGCAGCGTTATTCAAGAACCAACCAATGAAGATCAACCAAACCCCATTGAAGAGCCCAGTGCCAAAGACGGGAAGACGTACGCCGAGAGTCATTGCCAAACCACCAAAGATCATCGACCAGCCAATTCCTTGTCCCAGCAGAGAAGCCCAGCGGGTGGCGATATGCACATCACCGGAAATCGCCCAGAACAACGAACGAACGATACGACCACCGTCCAAGGGGAACGCTGGAATTAGATTGAAAAATCCAACCATAATATTGATGGAGCCGAGCCAGGCCAGAATCGTATTGATGGGCTGGAGCCGTCCCCATAAAGATGTCGCGCTCATAGCGCTATTGGGAAGATAACCGCCTGCACCAATCACTAAAAACACTGCTCCCAGGAACAAACTGGTCAGCGGACCGACAATGGTGATGAACAATTCTTCCGCAGGCGAATCGGGTTCCCTTTGAATATTTGAAACACCACCGAACATGAACAAGGTAATATTTTGAACCGCCACCCCGCGCGACAGCGCGGCAAGAGAATGTGCTAATTCATGTGCCAATACCGATGCAAAAAAGAGAAAAGCAGCCAGCATAGCCATTCCCCAACGCATCCCCACGGACCAACCCGAGTGAATCTGACCGAACGTCGCACTCAGACTCCAACTCACCAGTGAAAAGATCAGCAGCCAGCTCCAATCCACCTGGATACTGATACCAAAGATCCTGGCAAGACGAAAACCATTCATCTCTTCCTCCAATCACCTGCCTTAAGATTTGTGCGTCCCAAGGAGATTGCAGAGTGCCGCATAAATTTACTCAACTTAAAATTAGTCTCCAACAATATTCCCAAAGCTTGATTGTTAATAAGACAAGCGGCAATGTTTTTCTATATTGAAAACGGACAATTCCAAACAATGATGAGTGCTGCTAAGCTTTACATAGATTTCATTTGGGATGAAAACCCGCTTCTCGCGAAGCCGAAATCTGATTCCGTTATTGAGGAGCGATTTCACCTAAAATTCTAGTCTTGTCCCCCAAAATTGAAAGTCAGGAATCTTTGACAATTCCAGCGAAAAACACGGACTATCCCTTGATGTCTTCCGCCAGCGCCGCGCTGCTGGTAGCCTGATCCAGCTTTAATTTACGGTCAATGGCAGCCGTCAGATGTGCCCCAAACAGGGTTATTGTAGCCAAAATATAGATTAAGAATAGAAAAGCGACCAATGTGCCAATGGAACCGTATACAATTTCGTAGCGATTAAATCCACTCCGCAAATATAAAGAGAACAGCGCCGTGGAGAGATCCCACGCCGCCGAGGCTGTCAATGCTCCCCAAAATGCGGCGCTTCCCTTCACACGGACGGTGGGCACCCAATAGTAAAGAGCGAAGAAGAGCACAAAAATTGTCAGCCATGATAAGAAGCTCCAAAACCAGCTCCAAAAGTTCAAGTCCAGAGAAGTAGCAATCGGCACATGAAAGAGGCGCAGCAGATTTAGCATCCAATCGAAAATGAGGGAGAGGAAAAAGAGTCCGCTGATGCCGGCGATCATTTCGAACCCAATTAAGCGCCCTTGAAAAAAATTTCGTTGCGGCGCTTCCAGCCAGGCAAGATTGATGTTATAAGCGAGGCTGATAAAACCTCCGGAGGCCGCCCAGATCAATGTGATGAGTCCGACAATTCCCACCGTACCGCGTTGCTGCAAAACGTGATTGAGATTTTGATCGATCCACTGTGCTGAATCAGGAATACTCTGTTGAACAAGTTTGGAAACCCTCAGATAGACCTGTTCACTGTTGAGAAAAAAACTGCCTGCCGAAATCAAGACCAGCAATAAAGGAAATAGCGAAAAGATCACATAATAAGCAAGACTCGCCGCAGCTTGGTTCGCACGCGTCATAGTAAAGGTTTGAACAGCATCCCGAATGATATTCAAACGGTTGCCACTGATACGGTTTGCTCGCTGATACACGCGGCTGATACGATTGGAAATCAAGCGGACCTCCAAACTATTTATGCATCCACGGGTTTGCTCTCAAGAATATGAATCAACTCATTGAGAGAGAGCTCATCGAGTTCCTGCTCGTGCACTTCCAGCCATTTCATTTTGACTTTACTTCCATCGCTGGCGAACCCCATGAAACGAACAGAGGGATGACTCACCATAAAATTATCCACCCACGGTGGTATAACATTATCGAAGGATAATGAAACAATCACCCATTGAGGATTTGTACTTTCAATGACACCAGGCAATTCCTTCTGGTCTGTCACTTCCCTGACGACCTCAAGCTGGTCTGATTTGAACATGATGCGCTTAAGCATATCGCGCAAGAGTCGCGAGCCGTTCGCGAGGATGATGCGTTGTTCGGGCATAGTAGCCTTCCTTAAATCAAAGTTTCAAGTTCAGAGTACCATTATGTAATCTGAAAGGCTATATACAGAGTTATAGGGCGCGGATATAAAAGGGGATATATTTAGAATTCTTTTAGCGATTGATAAATGCCAAATAGGCGGCGGCTTCTCCCCTACTGCTGACATTCAATTTCTCTAAGATATTATGCACATGGTTCTTAACAGTGCCCACTTCAATCACTAAGTTCTGTGCGATTTGCTGGTTGGTATATCCTTTGCTGATCAATTCCAACACTTCCATTTCACGGGATGTCAACGCTGTGGTATCGGTGAGATTGTTCTCCACGCCAGCAAACATCTGAGCAAGGTCAGAGAGACGCTCCATCATGGCGGCGGCAATCTGAGGCGAGACGAAGACTTTTCCCTCTTGGGTTGCGCGCACGATTTCAACCAGATCCTCAAGCGAGTCATCTTTTAGGATATAGCCGGAAGCGCCCGCCTCCACATAGCGAAGGACGCGTTTTTTCTCCTCGGTCAAGCCGAGCGCCAGGACCTTGGTGGAGGGCGAAAATTCAGCAATAGCGCTTGTTAATCGCAAGCCGCCGTTATCGGGCAGGCGCGTACTGACCAGAGCCACATCGACTTCCTGTTCGCGAATCGCCTGTAATGCTTCCTCATAAGTTGTCACGCAGGCAACCACAGCAATATCTGGCTCATCTTCCAGGGCGGCAACAATAACATTGCCCATCAGCCGTATTTCATTTACCAGCAAGAGGCTAATGGGATGATCAAATTTATTTTTCATGATCGTACCCTTGCCAATCCAAAGTTTACCCGCTTCGCTGAGTCCGGCTGGTTGACCGTTTGCGCTATTGCTTGAACCAGGGCTAGATTGTTATAAGTGTTGCATGGAGGCGTTCAAATTGTAACACAAGGCTTTTCTCACGCAAAAACTTCTTTGAGCAACCGGTAATTATTTGCTTTTAGAAAGGTATCGCGAGGCTGGACGCCATCTCGCGATACAAATATCAATCCTCAGTATGCTAAATCTCCTTCTCCAACGTGTCATCCTGTAAAAGTGTGGCATCAATGTGAATATCTGCGCCGCCTCGCAACAGATTCGATACAGGGCAATTATCATCTGCCTCGCGAATCATCTTTTGAAAAGTATCCGTGTCTATACCAGGTACTTCGGCGCGAACATGGAGTTGCATACCGGTGATCTCAAATCCGCCGCCGTTCTTGGGCGCCAACACACAAGTCGCGGTTGTGTCGGTACGCACGGGGTCATAACCATGTTTCGCCAGCGTACTGGCGATCGACATACTCAAACATTCCGCATGTGCCGCCGCGATCAATTCTTCAGGATTGGTGCCGGGTTCGTCCTCGAACCGCATTCGATAGGTAAAAGGTTGTTCAAAAAGTGCTTTGCTCTCCGTGCTGATGATCCCATTCCCATTCCTTAGGTCTCCCGTCCAAAGGACACCTGCTTTTCGATAGATTTCTGCCATCGATCAATTCCTTTCTTTTTTGTATGTAGGGACAATCCACCCAGCGGAGCCCCAGTACCCGACGATCATGACGGGTCGCCCGTACTAATGCGCGATCAACTCCGCGCTTTTCTCGCGAATACCATTGATGAGGGAATCATAAGGCTCGATAAATTTTTGGATTCCCTCGTCGAGCAGTTGGCGCCCGATTTCTTCGAGATCGATTCCTAGTTCCGCCAGTTGACCGAACTGAGCGTGCGCCTCATCCAGATTCTCTTCGAGCGTCAGCTCTGCTTTGCCGTGGTCCATGAATGCTTCGAGTGTTTCACGCGGGATCGTATTGACTGTATCGGGTCCGATCAGGTTCTCGATATACATCACATCGGAATACTCGGGATTTTTTGTTCCCGTGCTTCCATAAAGGACTTTCTGAATCCGTGCCTCCCGATCTTGTAAATGCGACCAACGCGGACTGTGGAAGATTTCCTTGAAGCGTTGGTAAGCCATCTTTGCATTGGCAATTCCAATTTTGCCTTTGAGGGATTTCGCTTCCGGCGTGCCAATCTCATCGAGGAGTTTGTCTACATTGGTATCCACGCGGCTGACAAAGAACGAGGCGACCGATCGAATATGCTGAATGCTATATCCCTCGGCGAGACGCTGTTCCAAACCAGAGAGATATGCCTCTGCCACATGCTCATACTGACTGAGAGAGAACATCAGCGTGATATTGATATTGACGCCCTCTTTGATTAGCTCCCGGATCGCTCCATAGCCTTCTTCGGTCGCCGGGATTTTAATCATGATGTTCGGGCGATCCACCGATTTGAACAAACGCTCTGCGGCAAGGATGGATCCCTGCTTGTCGTGAGCGAGATGCGGCTCCACTTCCAGGCTGAAGAAACCATCCATGCCTTTGGTCCGATCAAAAATGGGACGCAAAACATCATCGGCAAGACGGGCATCTTCCACGGTCAATGCCTCATAGATCTCGGGCGGTGTTTTCCCTTCTTCTGCCAACTGCTGCATTTGCTCATCGTAATCAGAACTTTTACTGATCGCCTTTTCAAAGAGCGCCGGGTTGGAGGTGATTCCACTCGCTCCCAGCTCCACAAAATCCTGTAAATCTCCGGAACGAATCAATGAGCGCTGGACAAAATCCAACCAGACAGATTGTCCCAATTGATTTAGTTCCTGTAATTTTGTTGCTTCCATAGCTATTTCTCCTAAAACGGGAGGGAAGTAACAGTGACGTTCCTCCTGCGTTTGTATCAATATATACGAAAGAGATATAAAGCCAGATACACCTACGGGACAACTGTAAGCGATATATGCCCTGACGTATATCCTTTTTTATTAAGGATATATATCTTCGGGGAGATGTTAGGAGAAAATGATGCCATTCGATCAATATCATGAACCGTTTGAGGAACTTCCTCAGGAAACGCGTACGTTTGCCAGATTGATCATGTCCATGATCGAGGAGGCAGATGCCATCAATTGGTATGAGCAGAGAATGGCGGTCGAAGCGGACGAGGAAGCCAGGAAGGTGATGGAGCACGCTCAGCAGGAAGAATTTATCCACTTCGGCATGGACCTCGAATTCCTGCTGCGGCGAAATGAAACATGGCGAAAGGTTTTAAAGAACATCCTATTTCGAAAAGGAGACTTGGTGGAACTGGCTGAGCACTCGGAAGAAGAAGTTGAAGAATAGCAACTCGAACGGAGGTCCGTATGAAAAATTATATCGCTGGCTTGTTCGATGATCTGAATGAAGCGGAACTGGCGCACCAGGCATTAGTTGAAAATGGAATCGAGGATAGTTCGATCAACATCCTGGAACGTACCCGTGAAGCAAAGGAAGCGGCTTTGAGGAGAGAGCCTTCGATTCAATCCATTGGGCTTGGAGCGTTGGTGGGTGCTCTGCTTGTTGGTACTATTGGTGTGATCCTTGGAGCACTGGTTGGATTCGGCGTCATTCACATTCCCGGCCTTGAACCGGAAGGAGGAGCAACCGTTCCTTTCCAGATCACATGGCAATTTGTCTCTACTTCCGTTTTCACAGGCTTGCTCTTTGGTGGGGTGACTGGCATCATCCTGGGAGCCGCAGGTCGAATGTTCCTGTGGCGTTATAAGAAGCATGACCCAAAAGTTGTGAATAAAGACAATGTTATGCTTGCCGTGGAAACAGACGACATCCGCACGGAAACCAAAGCGAAACTGACGATGAAAGAGCATGGGGCGCAAAAGTTCGAGGAGTTCAGAGATACATGGGATGCAGAAACATGGTCAACACCCGAAGAAAATGTTCCACAGACAGAGGAAAGCGCAACGACAACACATCGCAGAGGTTGAATTCGCTTACGCTTTGCAAATCACCTCCTTAGGTATGTAACAAGAAGTCATCTCGTCAATGAGGTGACTTCTTGTTATTAACCCATCAGGTGAGAAAGGACTTAGCGTGTCTGCATCATGCGGCGCAGGATGATCCAATCGGCAATGAAAAGGATGATTCCAATTAGAGCGAGTCCGCCAATATATTGGAGTGGCAACGGAAGTCCACGGAGCATAACATCATGCATGATGTTGATTCCATAAGTTGCTGGCAAGATATAGGAGAACGCTTTCATCGGTGTCCACATCAGACGCAGGTCGAGGAAAAAGCCGCTGAAGAAAATACTGGCAAGCAACAGCAGCATGGAGAATTGAACCGCCTGCGTATCATTTTCGGAAACCAGAGAAATGAAGAAACCAACGGCAAGAGATGTGAGCAATAGAACAACTATCGCGATAGAATAATTTTGCCACGTACCCAACATAGGGGTGCCAAGGACATAGACAACAAGTACTGTAATCGCCGCTGCAATCACCAAACCAAAAAAGAAGAAACTAAGAGTTTTCCCAAAAAGGATTTCAGAAGCAGAGATCGGAGATGTTTTGAATAACTCCATCGCGCCCGTGCGTCGTTCTGCCACAATCGACATGGCGGCAAACGTGACAAATAAATGTTGTAAGAGCAGAACGATCACAGCAGGGGTAAAGAAATCGGTCAGTTCCAGTTTAATACCGGTGACACTCTTCGTCGTCGCTGTAAATGGACTACTCACAACGTCTGGGCTCATGTTTTGAAAGGCAGATAATTGTGAATTCAAATCTGAAATATTCTTCTCGATATTTGCGGCATCCTGTTCCTGTTTTGTGAGTTCATCGGCAGAGGACGTCGATGTCACACCGGGGCTTGCTTGCAGTCCCTGAATGATCGCATCCAGGCTATTGAGAGTGTTCTGATCAGAAGTTGTGTTCGTTCCGTCGGAAGAACCAAGACTAGAGCCGAGCACCGTTCTCAAAGCGACAAGGTCACTATTTAGATTTTGCTTTTGAGTCGCGGCTGCAGCTGTATCGCGTTGCGCTAACGCCTCGTGATAAGCTTTTGCACTCGTTTGCGCCGCCTGGAGTTTTTGTTGCAGGCTGCCTGCCTGTTGTTGGTTTTGCGCCGTAGCAGACTCCAACACCCTTTGGTTCAAGGCATCGACGTAGAGACGCGCCACTTGATTGACGTAATCCACCTGGATGGGATCGATTTCGTTGTGATACATTTCCAGTTCCACCTGATGGTTTTGGCGAAGGATATCGAGCGGGTTATCTGGTACGACACACACCATATCCACTTCATTCCTGGCAAGTTTGGCTAATGCATCATTCTTGTCGGGGTCAAGTCCTTCATAAATAATAGCGGGACCAATCGTTTTGGCGAATTCCTCTGTTTGTTCAGCGAATGGACTATCCTGCTTGATCACAAATAATGTGCGCAGAGAACGCCCAGTTTTTTGAAAGGCAAAGCCGAACAACAACATGATCAGGAACGGACCAAGGATCAGGGTCAGAATCAAGCGCGGTTGGCGAAAGACCGTTGCCAGTTCCTTACGCAGAAATGTAGTGGAACGAACAATAAAACGCGAAATACTACCCATTGTTACCATCCCTATGCTTTTCAATTAATCTGACAAACACATCGTCGTACGATGGAAAAACACTTTCTACAGAATTGATCGCCTTGTTGCGGTCCCGGAAATAATCGACCAAATAGGGCGTCGCGGTTGCATCGTCATCCACAAGTAATTGAAGTTCATAATCGGTGGCGTTTAATATTTTGGTCTTTAACGCAGGCAGGTTAACCACTTGCTGGCGTAGGTTGTAATCGATGCGTTCTGTGGAACCCAACTTTACAATGTCACCACCATAGGCTTCACGGCGCAATCCTTCGGGTGTATTTACTGTCAGCAACCTGCCTTCTGACATCACTCCCACAAAATCACAGTAGGCAGCTTCGCTTACATATTGAGTTGTGACAAAGAGAGTATGACCTTTCTCTTGCAACTGCTTGAAATAATCCCAGAATTTTTTGCGCAGAATGGGGTCAATGCCCGCCGTGGGCTCATCCAAAAAGAGCAGGTCCGGATTGTGGATGAGCGTGGCAGCCAGACTTAAACGTCTCTGCATACCACCTGAGATGTTACGCACCAATTTGTATTTATCTGCTCTCAGTTCCACCAGGTCCAACAATTGATTGAGACGTCTGCCGCGCCAAAACGGAACACCATATAAGGAGGCCGCAAAGTTCATGTTTTCCCATATTGTTAGATCCGGATACAAAACAAAGAGCTGAGGAAGATAGCCAATTCGTTCACGATCACTCCTCGAAAATCGAGAGGGTCGCACGCCAAGTACGCTTACCTCACCACCATCCGGCTCGTACAAACCCATTAACAGACGAACAGTTGTCGTCTTGCCGCTTCCACTGGGACCGATGAATCCAAAAATTGAGCCTTCAGGTACCTCCAGGGTGATCGCGTTGACCGCAACTTCACCACTGAATGCTTTTGTCAAGTCACGCGTCTTGATGACTAACGGACGCTCCGTTACATCGGGAATTTCATAATTTTCTACTTCTTGTTCAGGAGCTACCATTAAACTAAACCTCCGCCAAAATCGCGTCTCTAAAGTTCCTGGCTCTATATCTGCATACTATACAGAGCAAGATATAGCTTTATAACGAAACAAATCAGGAAAACGCACGGTTCAAGCGGACCCTCAGCCTGCCGCCGTTAAATAGTCAATTTCTCCCCTAAAAAGGAAAATGCCCTGACTCGATCAGAGGCAGGGCATTCCAAAATCTAAATTCTAAAATAATGGCTTCAGTACACCGCCCTATTTCATTCCATTCAACACCCGCGTGATGACAGCATCCAACAACGCACTATCCACCTGACCATTCAGTTTCGCCAGCACTGCGGATTTGATTCGCTGCTTCAGCTCCGCATTCGATGCGCTTTCACGCGGCACTTCCCGCTGATAAGCCGCGTACGTATTGACCGATGGGCTATACGTCGCTTTCGGCGCAGAATGCTCGCTGCGATTGATCTTCATCTCATAGCGCATGGCACGTTCGAGGGCGAGATCAGTCAGCACCACATTATCGGTCACATCAATGGATGTGATACCGCGTGCCTTCATATCGTCAATGTCGCGTTCGGTGTAAAAAATCTTCGCCATAACAACACCTCTGTCATTGCGAGGAGCGCTTTTAGCGACGAAGCAATCTCCCAATAAGAATGAGATTGCTTCGCCCTATCGGGCTCGCAATGACATAATCATTTCTCCGGTCTTCCATCTAGTCCTTCGAGCGCCGCCACTGCCGCATTGCGGGCAGAGACAATCTCTGCTTCCGAGCCAGAGAGCCGATTTTGATATTCGCGCCTTTTTCTGCTTCATTGCAGGCATAGTTGATATATGCGGCAGGCGCGCATTCCAACACTAACATTGTCTCACCGGGGACTAACATCGAGCCGCGTCGGAAACGATTCAACAACTGGGCTTGATATGGATCCACGTTCGTAATGATTTGCACCGAGGCGATGAATGGTTTGATGCGCTCTTCGGGTTTCAGATTGAGACGCTCTAGAACGATGCGCCCCGCTTCCAGGACCTCCGCCTGCGCCCGCGAGTGCACTTCGAACATGCCAAACTCGCGTTCTACAATCTGTGCTCCAGGCTTAGCTTCGGTTGCCTTAACCGCAATATCCACCAGACGAAACACTTCATTCCCTGGGGCAACTTCAATATAGAGCGATGCCATACCCTCGGTGGGAAGATCGCCTTGCGTGATTGTACCGACGAACGCCGCGTATTGCGGCTGCATCCGGTCCAGATAAGAATAAACACGTAATGAAAATTGATCAGCCATGTGTCTCCATTGTCTTTTGGAGTCCGCCAGCTTGCTGGCGTTTTCAAGGAGCAAGCTCCCTGACTCCAAAGAGGTTAATTATTCATCGCAATTCCAAGCGGTGTGATGAAGAGCGGGTTGCCCGGCAAAATCGTCTCAACGCCTGTAAATTCTTGAACCACTTCCACCATTCCCGGGTAGGCGCACGTGCCACCTACCAAATACAACCGATCCACTTGATGCCCGCGAATATGGCGATTGATGATCGAACCGACCTTTTCCATCACCGGGCGGATGACCGGAAACAATCGCTGCTGTTCACGCGGATTTTTCTTCATTTCTTCCGCTTCTTCAAAGCTCGTTCCCGTCGAACCGGCGATCACGAGCGAGAAATGCGTACCACCCGTTGGCTCATCGGCAGTGTATACCACGTTGCCATCTTTGAAAATGGCGATACCTGTGGTCCCGCCGCCAACATCCACAACCGCGCCATCTTTGATTTGCAGCACATTATTCGCCGCGGTGGGCTCATCGATGAGACCTGTGCAATCCAAGCCCGCGCCGTACAGCACATTCGCCGTGGCGCGCACTTCAGCTTGTGGAACTCCCGGCGGATATCCGGATGCGCCTGAGCTCAACTCAAAACCAAGCTTCTTCTCAACTCTTGATTTCATCGCCTTCAGCAAATCCACGGCGCCAATGAAATCGACAACGA
>WNFZ01000898.1_pt1 | contig 28858 bp, 26 predicted proteins | sample 5400081 | NCBI WGS metagenome assembly WNFZ01 (sample SAMN13153365, study PRJNA577476) | soil metagenome | isolation source: 80 cm soil or saprolite under grassland replicate 1 | place: USA:California | collected 2016-06-15 | reverse complement strand
TGCGACGCGTGACAGTGCGCCTCGCCCCTTCGGTTGCCGCGGTGGTCGACAACCGCGATATCCCGGATATCTGCTTGCAGCACATGGTTGCCGTGATGCTGGTCGACAATACCGTGTCGTTCCATGCCGCGCATGACAAGCCGCGGATGCAGGACGCAGCGATCCTGCGCGAGTGGGCAAAAGTGGATCTGGTGCGCGACGCAGAAGTCGTCCAGTTCCTGCCGGTACGTGTCGCCGTCGTCGAGATCGAACTGGCCGACGGAACGCGTCTTTCAGAGCGCATCTCTGCGGTACGCGGGACACCTCGCAACCCGATGTCTCGGACCGAGGTGATGGAAAAGGCGCGTGATCTCACCGCGCCGATCCTGGGGCGCGAAAAATCCGAGCGTCTGATCGATACGATTTATGCAATCGAAACGGTGACGGACATTCGAAATTTGCAGGCGCTCCTTCAACGCGAATAGGCTTGCGCTTGTGGGGTTTGCTCTAATCCTTCACCTCGTCTACGTGCGCCAACGAGGGTTGGTACGACTTAGCCTTCCGGCAGCGGGATGAACTCGGTCTCGTTCGGCACCGACGCGAAGCGTCCCGTCTTCCAGTCTTCTTTCGCCTGCTCGATCCGCTCTTTGCGCGAGGAGACGAAATTCCACCAGATGTAGCGCGGGCCCTCCAAGGCGGCGCCGCCGAGGAACATCAGGCGCGCATCCCGCAATGCTCGCACCGTGATCCGGTCGCCGGGACGGAAGACGAGCAGCCGCGGGGCTTCGAACGTGTCGCCGGCGATGTCGACCTCGCCGTCGGCCACATAGATCGCCCGCTCTTCCTGATCGGGGTCGAGCGGCGCACTCGCGCCCGCGGCCAGCACGACCTCGGCGTAAAGCCATTCCGAGAGCATGCCGACGGGCGATGTCCTGCCGAAAGCAGATCCGGCAATCACGCGCGCCTTGACGCCGCCGTCCTCGATCAAGGGAAGGCTCGCGGCGTCGAAATGCTGAAACGATGGCGCCGTCTCCTCATGCGCCTGCGGCAGCGCGATCCAGCTTTGAATGCCGAACATGCCCTCGGTACCCTGCCGCGCGCTCGCGGGGCTGCGCTCGGAATGGGCGATGCCGCGCCCGGCGGTCATCAGGTTCATCGCGCCGGGAGTGATCTCGAGCGCATTGCCTTCGCTGTCACGATGCATGACGCGGCCGTCGAACAGATAGGTGACGGTGGCAAGCCCGATGTGCGGGTGCGGGCGCACGTCGAGCCCCTGCCCGGCGATGAGCTGAACCGGTCCCATCTGATCGAAGAAGATGAAGGGGCCAACCATCTGCCGCTTGCCGTGCGGCAGCGCGCGGCGCACCGAGAAGCCGTCGCCCAGATCGCGCACCCGCGGAACGATGACCAGCTCGAGTGCGTCGCACGAACGTTTATCGCCGAGCAGCGGGTCCGTCGCGGGCATCCAACTCATGGCAGTCCTCCCTCACCTTCCGCCGTCCGTCACCGCTGCTTGATGAACGTGCCGTCGTGCAACTCCGTGAACGCCTGCTGCAGCTCGGCTTGCGTGTTCATCACGATCGGCCCGTACCAGGCCACCGGCTCCTCGATCGGTTTGCCCGAGACTAGCAGGAACCGGATGCCCTCGTCGCCGGCCTGCACCGTCACCTCATCGCCGCTATCGAACACGACCAGGGATCGGTTTCCGGTTCGCTCGCGCAGGAGCATCTCGCCCCCGTCCACCGCCTTTTCGGTGAGTACGCCGAACGGCTGCGAGGCGGAGCCGAAGGTTCCCGAGCCTTCGAACACATAGGCGAAGGCGTGCCGCCCGGTTTCGACCGGCAAGATTTTGCGCCGGAGCGGCGGCACCCACACGTCGAGATAGCGCGGGTCGGCCGCAACTCCCTCGACTGGACCACGCCGGCCCCAAAACTCGCCACAGACGACCCGCACGCGGGTGCCGTCATCATCGACGATTTCCGGGATCTCGGCGGCCTTGATGTCCTGGTAACGCGGCGCCGTCATCTTCAGCGACGACGGCAGGTTCGCCCAGAGCTGGAAGCCGTGCATTCGCCCCTGCACGTCTCCCTGCGGCATTTCCTGGTGGAGGATTCCGCGCCCCGCCGTCATCCACTGCACGTCGCCGGCTCCGAGCTTGCCGCGATTACCCAGACTGTCGCCATGATCGACGCTTCCCACCAGCACATAAGTGATCGTCTCGATGCCGCGGTGCGGATGCCACGGAAATCCCGCGCGATAGTCGTCCGGACGATCGTTGCGGAAGTCATCGAGCAGCAGGAATGGATCGAACTCGCGAGTATCACCGAAGCCAAAGGCGCGACGCAGCTTCACGCCGGCGCCTTCGAGCGTGGGTTTGGACTGAACAATTCTTTTAACGGGTCGAATTGACATGGCACGCTCCTTCACGCACGGCCGTCATCGCTTACGCGGCAGCGGAAATCGCTGGCTGTTCGCGCGCCGCCTTCAGGGCATGAGTCCACCAGACGAGTTGGTCGAGCATATCGCTTGCGTTCTGCCGGAGATAGGAAAGCTCCGCGATGTCCTTTTCGCCCTTCCAAACCGCCATGAAGTCGGCGCCCTGAAGATGCACACCGGTCCGGATCGGCGCCATCTGCAGCTCTATTGCAATGAGCCGCAGCTGTTCGATCGCACGGGCGGCGCCGACCGAGCCGTAACCGACAAAGGCCGCCGGCTTCTTGTTCCATTCCGGATAGGCGTAATCGAGGGCGTTCTTCAGCACCGCCGGAACGCCGCGATTGTATTCCGCGCTTACAAAGATATAGCCGTCGAATTCGGCGACCTTCTTCTGCCAGCGCTGTGCAACATCGTTCTGGGAAGGCGCCCAGGCATTGGAAGCCACTTCGTCGAAGAAGGGCAGCGGGTATTCGCGCAAATCGAGGACCTCCACGATCATGTCATCACGTTGCGAGGCGATGTCTGCAATCCACTCCGTGGGTTTATGTCCGACGCGGGCGGCGCGTGTGGTGCCGACGATGACCGCGATCTTGACCTTTGCCATGGCGGGCCTACCTTGGTTATGGTTTGATACCAAGGCTACATAGATGCCCAGGCGACGACGGCAAGAAGGCACACCGCTGTTACCGAGTAACCTGCACGAGCCCGAAGATTGTCGCGCGGTGAGCGAGGTGCTCGCGCGCGTGGGCGACAAATGGACGGTGCTGGTGGTCAGCACGCTCGGCGACGGGCCGAAACGGTTCAACGAGCTGCGCCGCGGGCTCGGCAGCATTTCGCAACGGATGCTGACCTTGACGCTGCGGGGGCTCGAGCGCGACGGCCTGGTGACGCGCACCGTGTTCCCGACCATCCCGCCCCGTGTCGAGTACGAGCTGACCAAGCTCGGACATTCATTGCTCGATCCGGTGAGCAGTCTCGCCCTGTGGGCGCGGCAAAACCGCTCCGGGATTGCCGCCGCAAGGCAGCGCTTCGATGCTGCGGCGCATGGGCACTGAGGTTATTTTGGCGTGATTACGCTATAACTACGACACCTGAGCATCTGGAACCGGCCCCGCCACCAACGCATCGAGGCTGTTCCCAATGCCGGCGCGTTGGACTAGCCTTCCCACCCTAGAACCATTCGCAATTGCCAGCGAAGGACGGCCGAGGGCGCGAACGCGCGCCGGCCAAGCTTTGCGGCACCCCAAGGAGCACCCATGGCCCGAATAGATCTCGACGTGAACGGCAAGATCCAAACGATCGATGCCGATCCCGACATGCCGTTGCTCTACGCGCTGCGCAACGAGCTGTTGCTGAACAACCCGCATTTCGGCTGCGGGCTGGCGCAATGCGGCGCCTGCACCGTGCATGTCGACGGCCAACCGGTGCGCTCGTGCGTGACGCCCTTATCGGCGGTGGGCAAGAGCAAGGTCGTCACGCTTGCCGGCCTCGGCACGCCGGAGAAGCCGCATCCGATCCAGAAGGCCTACGTCGAGGAGCAGGTGCCGCAATGCGGCTACTGCATCAACGGCTGGATCATGACTGCGGCCGCGTTCCTCGATCGAACGAAGAAACCGACGGACGCGCAGATCAGAGAAGCACTCGCCGGCCTCAAATGCCGCTGCGGCACCCACATGGGCATCGTGCGCGCGGTCAAGCGCGCCGCCGCGATGATGAGTTGAGGGAGGCGACCATGACCAGACACGAAAAAGTCACGCAATTCGTCTCCCGGCGCTCGCTGCTCAAAGCGGGCGGCGCGCTCGTGGTCTCGATCGGCACGCCGGTCGCGCTCGACACCGTGCTCGGCATTGGCAATGCTTTCGCGCAAGGCAGCAAACCGCCGCTGATGCCGGACCAGCTCTCCTCCTACATCGCGGTCAACGCCGACGGCACCGTCTCCGCTTTCTTCGGCAAGATGGACATGGGCCAGGGCCTGTTCGTCGCCATCGGCCAGATGGTGGCAGAAGAGCTCGACGTGCCGTTCAAGGCAGTCACCGTCATCATGGGCGATACCGCCAGCAGCGTGAACCAAGGCGGCGCTTCGGGCTCGACCGGCATCCAGATGGGCGGCAAGCAGATGCGCATGGCAGCCGCGGAAGCGCGGCGCGTGCTCGTCGAAATGGCGGCGACGAAGCTCGGGCTATCGGCCGACGCTCTCACCGTCACCAATGGCGTGGTGCACGCGAAGGACGACTCGAACAAGAAAGCGTCGTATGCCGAGCTGATCGGCGGACGTTACTTCAACGTCCAGCTCGACTGGAACAAGCAGTGGGGCAATCCGCTCTACGCGCCCGGCAAGGCGCAGCCGAAGGATCCGAAGAACCACAAGATCGTCGGCCAGCCGATCGCGCGCGAGGACATCGCGCCCAAGGTCTATGCCCAAGAAGACTTCTGCACCGACATCAAGCGGCCGGGCATGGTGCATGGCCGCATGATCCGGCCCGCCGTCGCCGGCAGCGTGCCGGTGAAGGTCGACGAAAGCTCGATCAAGGACATCCCCGGCGCGAGAGTGGTGTGGGAGAAGGCCTTCCTCGGGGTCGTGGCCGACAACGAATGGGACGCGATCAAGGCGGCGGACAAGCTCAAGGTGGAATGGTCGGAGGTCAAAGCGCCGTTCCCCGACCAGACCGCACTCTACGAGCACATCCGCAGCGCTCCGGTGCGCAAGCGCGAGATCGGCGGCAAGGAGACCGGCAACGTCGACGAGGCGTTCAAGACCGCCGCACGCGTGGTCGAGGCCGAGTACGAGTGGCCGTTCCAGTCCCATGCCTGCATGGGACCGGCCTGCGCCGTGGTCGAGATCGAGAACGGCAACGTGACCTGCTGGACCGGCTCGCAGAAGCCGCATTTCGTGCGCGATGGCATCGCGCTCACGCTCGGCGTTCCGGCGCAGAAGGTGCGCGCGATCTGGGTGGTCGGTCCCGGCTCCTACGGCCGCAGCGATGCCGACGATGCGGCAATGGACGCGGCGGTGCTGGCGAACGCGGTCGGCAAGCCGGTGCGCGTGCAATACACGCGCGAGCAGGCGACGGCATGGGATCCGAAGGGTCCCGCCTCGATCCATCGCGCCCGCGCCGCCGTCGACGGCTCCGGCAACGTCGTCGCCTACGAGTTCGTGAGCAAGGGGTTCTCCCGCATCGACGTGCAGACCAACGGCAGCAAGCCGCCGGACACGCTTGCCGGGCAGTTCCGAGGCGTGCCGCTGGTGGTGAACGACGGTTTCGGCGTCCCGGCCGAGTCCTACGAATTCGCCAACAAGCGTATGGCGTGGGAGACGATTGCGCCGCTGCTCGAGCGCGGCTCACCGCTGCGCAGCGCGCATCTGCGCGATCCCGTTGGACCGCAGATCCATTTTGCCAGCGAATCGTTCATGGACGAGGTGGCGGCGGCGCTCAACGTCGATCCCATCGAGTTTCGGCTGCGCCACGTCAAGGATGCGCGCGACGTCGCGGTGATCAAGGCGGCAGCGGAAAAAGCGGCCTGGCAATCGCGGCCTTCACCGCGCAAGGACCAGACCGGAAGCAAGGTCAGCGGCCGCGGCATCGCGTATGCGCAACGCAACGGCACCCGCTGCGCCGTGATTGCGGAGGTGGATATCGACCGCGCCAGCGGCAAGATCTGGGCGCGCAAGTTCACCGTCGCCCACGATTGCGGCCAGATCATCAATCCCGATGGACTCAGGCACACCATCGAAGGCAACGTCGTGCAGGGCATCAGCCGCACGCTGTGGGAGGAGGTCAAGTTCGACGCCCAGAACGTGACCAGCGTGGATTGGATGACCTATCCGATCCTCGACATCACCGAGACGCCGGAGGCGATCGAAGTGGCGCTGATCAATCATCCCGAGCTGTCGCCCACCGGCGCGGGCGAGCCGTCGATCCGTCCGGTCGCGGCTGCGATCGCCAACGCCATCTTCGACGCCACCGGGGTGCGCATCCGCCGCGTGCCGTTCTCGCCCGACCGGGTGAAACAGGCGCTGTCGTAGCGGCCCGCCCTCATCCTGAGGAGGCGCGCCGCGCCGTCTCGAAGGATGAGGGCGGCCTCATGCTTCGAGACGCACGCACGCAAGTCGGGTTTACCCGACTTGCGGTTTTGAGGCGGCCGATCTCGGGTAAACCCGAGATCGGGTGCGTGCTCCTCAGCATGAAGCCGCGAGAAAGCGCCCGGTGCGACAGTTCGGTCTCGAGGCTTGAATGATCGCGCGCTCGCTCGACGAAGCCCTGGCCGTGATCACCGACGGCTGCGCGCTGGCGGTGCCGCGCGAGGCATCGGGCGGGGCCATGGCGGCGACGCGCGCGCTCATTCGCCGCGGCGTCAAACGGCTGGATCTCATCGCGCTGCCGACCTCGAGCCTACAGGCCGACCTGCTCATCGGCGCGGGTTGCGTGGAAACGATCGAGACCTCGGCGGTCAGCCTCGGCGAATTCGGCCCGGCGCCGCGCTTCACTGCGGCCGTGACCGCGGGCACGATCCGCGTCAAGGACGCGACCTGCCCGGCGCTGCATGCCGCGTTCCAGGCGGCGGAAAAGGGCGTTCCCTTCATGCCGCTGCGCGGGCTGATCGGCTCCGACGTGCTCGCGCAGCGCAAGGATTGGAAGGTCATCGATAACCCGTTCGGCAACGACGATCCGATCGTGCTGCTGCCGGCGATCAGGCCCGATGTCGCGCTGTTCCACGCGCCGCTCGCCGACCGCGAGGGCAACATCTGGATCGGCCGCGACCGCGAGCTCGCCACCATGGCGCATGCGGCGGCGAAGACGGTGGTGACGGTGGAGAAGCTTCACGAGGGAAGTCTGTTCGACGATCCCACCCTCGCGGCCGGCGCACTCGGCGGTTTCTACATCGAAGCGATCGCGGTCGCGCCGAACGGCGCTTGGCCGCTTGCGCTTGCCGATCACTACGGCCCGGATGCGGCGCATCTCGCCGAATACGCGCGCATGGCTGCAAGCGCCGACGGGTTTGTCGCCTATCTCGATCGGCACGTGCATGCCCCGCGCGCCGCGTGAGCTTTTGCATTCTTTTCGCGGCGAGGAGCTGCTCGCTGACGTCATTGCCGGCCTGATCGGCGATGCCCGTCACGTGGCGGTCGGCGCCTCCTCGCCCATCCCTGCGGCGGCGGCGTTGCTGGCACGCGAGCGCGGCCGCGGCCGGCCCTACGTGTCGCTCCTGGGGAGCCGGCGGCAAAGCTTCTTCACCGACGGCGGGCGCGAGCTGTTCGACTGCGCCGGGCAGGGCCGCATCGACGCCTTCTTCCTCTCGGGCGGACAGATCGACGGCGAGGGCAACATCAACCTCGTCGCAATCGGCGACTACGCGAAGCCGAAGGTGCGCTTTCCCGGCTCGTTCGGCTCGGCCTACCTTTATTACGTCGTACCCAAGGTGATCCTGTTCCGGCTCGAGCACAGCCGCCGCACGCTGGTCGAGAGGGCCGATTTCATCAGCGCGCCGGGGACGAGCGCAGACAATGTTTATCGTCCGGGCGGTCCGGTCGCGCTCATCACCAGTCGCTGCCTGTTCACCTTCGACCGAAGGCGGCGGCGCTTCGCGCTTGCGAGCGTGCATCCCGGCCATGCGCTCGCCAAGGTGATCGAGAATACCGGCTTCCGTTTCGACCAGCCGCCGGAGGTGCCGGTTACGGCGGTGCCCTCCCCCGAGACGCTGCGCATCCTGCGGACCGCCGTCGCTGCGCAGCTGATCGAGGTGTATCCGCAATTTGCGATGGAGGTGTTCGGGGTCCCGCAAAGCGTTTGATGTCCAATCGACCCTGTGCTTTATCGCTCGTCGGGTCCGCGACCGCGGGTCTCGTCATTACCGGGCTTGACCCGGCAATCCATCCCTTCGCAAGAAGATGGATGCCCGGGTCATAAGCGCGTTTACGCGCGTCTTCGACGCGCTTCTGCCCGGGAATGACGGAGCGAGAGCACTGCGTCTATCGACGATTCGCGTGAGACGAAGGAAAATCAAGTGCAACGAGTCGAAGTCGCAGTGATCGGCACCGGCTGGTGCGGCGGCATCCGCGCGGAGACACTCTCGCGCTCGGCGCTGGTCGACAAGCTGCACATCTGCGAAATCCGCCCGGATCGCCTGGCCGAGGTCAAGGCGCTCACCAAGGCTGCCAGCGCGACGCTCGATTACCGCGACATCATCAAGAACCCCGACATTTCGGTGGTCTATATCTGCACCACGCCGGAGCAGAACCATTACCCGATCACGCGCGACTGCCTCAAAGCCGGCAAGCACGTGCTGCTGGAGAAGCCGATCGCGATCGAGCTGTGGGAGGCGGACGAGCTGATCACGCTCGCCAAGCGCGGCCGCCTCAAATTCACCATCGGCTATTCGCAGCGCTTCAACCCGAAATTCGCCTACGCCAAGAACAAAATCACCGACGGCACATTGGGCAAGGTGGTGTCGGTGATGGTGAGCCGGCATTTGAGCCGCGGCCTCGGCACCAAGATCGCAAAGCGGGTGAAACTCTCGCCGGTGGTGATGGAATCAACCCACGATCTCGACTTCGTGTTCTGGCTGCTCGAGCCGGCCAAGCCCGTGCGTGTGTATTCGCAGGGCGCCTACGGCTACATGCAGCCGGTCAACGGCTCCTACGATGTCATGTGGTCGATCGTCACTATGGACAACGGCACGATGGTCACGATCGGCGGCGGCTGGAATCTGCCGCCGAGTTATCCCAATTTCTGCTCGACCTGGGTCGAGATCACCGGCACCGAGGGCGCGCTCGTCCTCGACGACACCCATCGCGACGCGTGGCTCAATACCGTGTCGGAAGGCACCCGTTTTCCCATGTCGACCATGCCCGGCGAGCAGGTCGATCACGTGTTCGCGGGGCAGATGGGGCCGGAAACTATTCACTTCCTGGAGGCCTGCATCATGGACCGGCCGGTGATGGTGACGCCCGAAAGCGCGCGCCTGGTGATGGAGACCTACACGGCCGCCGATCTTTCCGCCGAGCGCAACGAGCCGGTCGAGCTGCCGCTGTCGAACGCCGCGCTCTCGGCCGTCGCCGAAATGGTGGGGGGCAAGCGATGAGACGAAAGCCGAAGGGCATTGGACTCGCCATCGTCGGCGCCGGCCGGGTCGGACTCTTTCGCGGCGAGGTCGCAGCGCGCCATCCCGCCGTGCAATGGATCGGCATCGCCGAGAAGAACCACAACCGCGGCTTGTACGTCGCGGAGAAGATCGGCGCCGACTTCGTCACCCAGGATCATCGCGAGCTGCTCAAGCGCCCGGAGGTGACTTGCGCCATCATCGCCACCGACGAGCATCTCCACGTCGATCCGATCATGGCTGCGGTCGAGCGCGGCGTGCCGATGCTGATCGAGAAGCCGCTCGCGACCGATCTCGCGCAATCCGCCCGGGTGCTCAAGGCGATCAGCGACGCCAAGCTCGACGCGGTGGTGGGCTACACCCAGCGCTTCCGTCGCAAATGGCTCGCGGCCAAGGAGAAGGTGCGCACGGGCGCGCTCGGCGACGTGACGCTGGTCACCTCGCGCGCCTTCATGAACAGGCTCGTCGCCATCGACAATTACAAGCGTACCGATGACCCGAACACGATCTCGCCGATGGTGATCTCCGGCACGCACGCGCTCGACATCGTGATGTGGTGCATGGAGGCCAAGACCCCGGTCGAATGCTACGCGCGCTCGATCGACAAGGTGATGGGCCCGGCGTACCAGGGCATCGACGCCACCGCCGGCATGATCATGTTCTCCGACGGCAGCCTCTATCACCTCAACATTTCCTGGGCGCTGCCGGTCACGTGGCCGGGTGCCGTCTACAGCCTCGAGATCGGAATCAACGGCACCGACGGCGTGATGACGATCGACGACACCCATCGCGACATGGTGCTCGCGGTCTCGGCGCCGCAGAACGAGGGCTACGCGCCGGACGAACGCCGGCTGGTGGATTTCATGGGCAGCTATCCGCCTGGCGACATGGCACTCGGCGAGTTGCGCGGGCCGATGCGGGACGAAACCGAGTCATGGCTCAACCGGATTGCGCTCGGCCTGCCGACGCAGGCGGCCACCGCCGCCGAGGCGCACAACCGACTGATGCTGACCAAGGCGCTCGACCTGTCGGCCAAACGCAAGCAGCCGGTGAAGCTGCCGCTCGAGCCCGGCGAAGAACGCGCGGCCGCCTAGTCTCCGGCGCAACGCACCACGCTTGACTTGAAGATCGGAAGCACTTCACTCTGGCTGCGGGGCGACTCCAGGGACATCGCAAGATGGTTCGCAACACGGCGGCGCTTTGGGGCTGGCCCGCAAGGCTGCTGCACTGGATCGCCGCCGCGGCGATCCTGCTTCTGCTCGGTCACGGCTGGTGGATGACGCATCTCGCGGCACGCGCTGACCGCATCGCCCACTATAACGGACACGCCGCACTCGGCTACGACTTGTTGGCGCTACTCGTGCTGCGTCTGTTGTGGCGCTGGGCGAATCCCGTTCCCACCCTGCCCGATGGGCTGCAGCCATGGGAGCGGATGGCCGCTCGCGCCGGCCATATCGCTCTATACCTCCTCATGTTTGCTGCCTCCCTCACCGGCTGGGCGCTGGCTGGAACGTTTCGCACGCCGATGAACAAGGACATTTTCGGCGTGTCCGTGCCGCAGATCGTGAGCGATCGCGCCTATCACGACCTGTTCGAGCAATCGCATTTCATCCTGTCCTATCTGCTCGCCGCATTGGTCCTCGTTCACGTCGTCGGCGCGCTGCGCCACCATTTCCTCAAGCATAACGACGTGCTCCGGCGGATGTGGTTCGGGCTCGCGGCGCCGGCAGCTGCGCTGCCCGCGCCGGCGCACGAGTCCGACGCAAGCGCAAAAGGCGGCGCATGACTAGGTCGATCATCGCCACGCTCCTTTTCGCCCTTGCCGCTGCGGCGGATGATGCGCGCGCGCAAAGCGCCGATGCCTCGAAAGGGCCCTATGCACCGGGGCTCGCCGACATCATGATCATGACGCAGATCCGGCACGCCAAGCTCTGGCTCGCCGGCGATGTCGGCAACTGGGATCTGGCGGACTACGAGATCGACGAATTGAAGGAAGGCCTCGAGGACGTGGTCAAGTACTTTCCGAAGTATAAGGACATGCCGGTGGGTCAGATGATCGAAGGCACCATCATGGCGCCCATCGGCGAAGTCGAGGGCGCGATCAAGGGGCGCGACCGCGCCCGCTTCGTCGCCGCCTACAACAATCTCACTGCCGCCTGCAACACCTGCCATCAGAGCGCGAACCGGCCGTTCATCGTGATCCAGCGGCCGACGGGCTCGGCGTTTCCCAATCAGTCGTTCGCTCCGAAGCGGCCATGAGCCGCGGCCGGCGATTGCGGCGGGAGGACGAACCGTGAAGAGATTGCTGCCGGCATCGTGGATCGTCCTGTGCGCGCTTGCGGCCGCGCCGGCCGCGGCCCAGCAGGAGGACGTCGCCGCCTTCTTCCGCGGCAAGACGGTGCGGCTCATTGTCGGCGTCGGTGTGGGCTCCGGCTACGACATCAACGCGCGGCTGTTGGCACGCCACATGGCGGCGCATATCCCCGGTCAACCGACCATCGTCGTACAGAATCAGCCGGGCGCCGGCAGCCTCACCATGACCAACGCGCTCTACCACACTGGGCCGTTCGACGGCGCGGTCATGGGGGCATCGTTCAACGGCATGCCGACGACCCCGCTGTTGCAGCCCACAGGGGCCCGCTTCGACCCGGTCAAGCTCAATTGGCTCGGCAGCACCAACCGCGAGACGCAGGTCATGTATGTCTGGCACACCGCGCGCGCCCAGGTGCTCGAGGATGCCCAGGGAAGGGAAATCGTGATGGGCGCACAGGCGCCCGGCTCGACCCAGTTCGATTATCCCGTGCTCGCCAACAAGCTCTTCGGATTCAGGTTCAAGGTCGTGACCGGTTACGAGAGCACACCGAAAATTCACCTCGCGATGGAGAGCGGCGAAGTGCACGGCACGATCGCCAATTGGTCGACGCTCAAGGCCATCAATACGAATTGGATCACGGAGAAGAAGATTCGCATCCTCGCGCAATGGGCGCTGCAGAAGAGCCCCGAGCTCGATGACGTTCCGCTGTTCCTCGATCTTGCCAAGACGGACGCCGACCGCGACGCGTTGCGGCTGATGCTGGCGCGCCTCGAATATGGCCGTCCATTCTTTCTGCCGCCCAATGTGCCGGCGGCGCGGGTCGAGGCGCTGCGGCGCGCGTTCGATGCCACGATGAAGGACCCGGCCTATCTCGCCGAGGCCGAAAAGCTCAAGATCGACGTCGACCCGCTCTCCGGCGAGCAGGTCGCCGCGCTGGTCGAACAGGTCTCCCGCACGCCCACCGATATCGTTGCCCGCGTCCGCGCGGCGATGGAGAACAGGTAACGCTCGCCGCTTTCGCGGATTTGATTGTGACAATGCGAGAGAGGCGGAGCAAATGCGATCAATACAATCGCAGGTGGGATTTGGGGTCTTCCTGGGGCTTACGTTTCTGCTCGCCCTTTTCACACCAGTCTCTGGGTACTTCATCGAAGGAGGCGGTTTCCTCCTCAGTTTCGGGCTTTCCGCTGTATGGTCCCTGCTCTTGGTCGGAGGCCTTGTCGTGTATGGAAGGCAGACACTGTGGATGCTTTTTGGCGCCCCATTTGCGTACATGTGGCCGTTCATTGCGATCACCGCCCAATTCGTGGGGCCCTATGACTAGGCGCGGTCTGTCACAATCAAACTGAGACACGACCCCGCTTTCGGTTATAACCGTGCTCCCGCACAAACCTCCCGAATTCGGAACCCGAGATGGAAGCAAAGACCGTTGAACGCAGCGCACGCTATCAGCCGCGCCTGGAGGACGATCCGTTGGTGCGCGGCCTTGGACGCTATGCGGCAGACGCGCCGCTGCCCAACCAGGCGCAAGCCTATTTCGTGCGTTCCCCACACGCCTTCGCCGATATTCGCTCGATCGACACGGCCGCAGCCAAGGCCACGCCGGGCGTCATCGGCGTACTCACCGCCGCCGACATGGAAGGCATCGGCAATGTCTCCCAACACCCGCCGCTGAGCGGGCGGGGCGGCCAGAAGCTCATCGTTCCGCACCGTCCTGCGCTTGCCGGCAAGACCGTGCGCCATGTGGGCGAGCCGGTCGCCGTGGTGATTGCCGAGACGCTGACCGCCGCGCAGGACGCCGCCGAGCTTGTCACCGTCGATTACGAGGAGCGCACGCCGGTGGTCGACGTGCGCGACGCCGTGCGCGAGGGGGCGCCGCAAGTCTGGCCTGAGGCTCCGGGCAATGTCGCGGTGGACTGGCCCGGCTTGGCGGCGGATCCCGACGCCAATGCGAAAGAAGTCGATCGCATCATGGCGTCCGCCAAGCATGTGGCGCGAGTGAGCGTCGTGCATCAAAGGATCATGGTGCAGTCGATGGAGCCGCGCGGCGCGACCGCAAGCTACGAAGCCGCGAATGACAGCTACTTCCTGCGCTGCTGCTCGCAAAGCGCGCGCGCGTTGCGCGACGGGCTTGCGCCTATTCTCGCCGTTCCCGCGCAGCGCCTGCGGGTCGTCACCGAAGACGTCGGCGGCGCGTTCGGGCTCAAGACGGGCCCCTATCCCGAATACCTCGCGATCCTGGTCGCGGCGCGCAAGATCGGCCGGCCGGTGCATTGGATGTCGAACCGGGCCGAGGCATTCCTCAGCGACAATCACGCACGTGATGCCTTCAGCGAGGTCGAGCTGGCGCTCGACGAGCGCGGCAAATTCTTGGCGCTGCGGGTGCGGCATCTCGGCAACATGGGCGCGTATATCGGCGCCGTCGGCGCCAATATCCAGACCGTCAATCTCACCCGCTGCCTGCCCGGCATGTACGACATCCCGCGCATCGATATGAGTACGCGCTGCGTATTCACGAGCACGACGCCGACCGCGCCCTACCGCGGCGCCGGCCGTCCGGAGGCAAACTTCATGCTCGAGCGCGTCATCGATGAAGCGGCGCGCGTGACCGGGATCGATCCGGTGAAGCTGCGGCGGCGCAACTTCATCAAGCCTTCGGCGATGCCCTACAAGACGGCGGTCGGCACCACGATCGATAGCGGCGAGTTCGCGGTTGTGCTCGACAAGGCGTTGGCGCTTGCCGACTACGACGGCTTCAAGCAGCGTCGGCGCGAAGCGGCCAAACGCGGCAAATATCGCGGGATCGGCCTCTCCTGCATGCTCGAGCATGCCGGCGGCGTCCCGCTCGAAGGCACATCACTGACTTTTCCCGGCAGCGAAAGGCTCATCCTCGGCCTCAACGTGCAATCGACCGGGCAAGGCCACGCCACGGTGTTCAACCCACTGCTGGCGGAGCGTCTCAGCATTAAGCCCGAGCAAATCGAGCATCAGCACGGCGACTCGGCGATGGAAATCGCGGGCTACGCCTCGGTCGGCTCGCGCTCCGCCATGACCGTGAGCCACGCCATGATCAAGACCGTCGACGCGATGCTGGCGAAGGGCAAGGCGATCGCCGCGACCGTGCTGGAAGCCGCGGAATCCGACATCGAATATCGTGACGGACGCTTCAGCGTCGTCGGCACCGACCGCGCCATCTCGCTGTTCGATCTGGCGGCACGCGCCAAGGAGATGAAACAGCGCGGCGAGACTGCCGAAGATCTCGACACCAAGACCACTGCGGAGACGCCGCTCACTTTTCCCAATGGCTGCCACATCGCCGAGGTGGAGATCGATCAGGCGACCGGTGCGCTTGCGCTTGTCGGCTATGCCGCGGTCGATGATTGCGGCAGGCCGCTCAATCCCATGATCGTCGAGGGTCAGACCCACGGCTCAATCGCGCAGGGGCTCGGCCAAGCCATGATGGAGCAGGCGGTGTTCGATGCGTCGGGCGGACAGCTCGTCACCGGCTCGTTCATGGACTACGCGATGCCGCGCGCCGACGACCTGCCGCTGTTCAAGGATGCAATCCACGCGGTGCCGGCCAAGACGAACCCGCTCGGCGTGAAGGGCGCAGGCGAGGCCGGCACTACCGCTGCCATCGCCACGCTGATGAACGCCATCGCCGACGCCATTCCCGGCGGTGCCGGCGCCCATCTCGACATGCCGGCAACGCCGGAGAAGATTTGGCAGGCGTGCCGGGAGGCGCAGCGAAAGTAACGGCCCTTCGTGTCCCGGATGCGGTGCAGCACGGAGCGCAGCGCAAACGAGCACAGGCAATCTCCGCAGGCTCAAATGCGCTGCGCGGAGTGATGCGCCGCTACTCCGGGACCGTCACAGTCCGAGACGGTCCCGGGTCTGCATCGCATCATTCAGCGCACACAATCAAGCTTTCGCAAGGCGCTCAACTCTGTCCGCGTGCGCTTCATGCTGCGCTGCGCCCGGGACACGGGCTGACCTATCCCTGCGAAATGAACTTGGTATTGAGATAGGCGCCGAGCCCCTCGATGCCGCCTTCGCTGCCGTGGCCAGATTCCTTGACCCCGCCGAACGGCGTCTCCGGTGTCGAGACGGCGACCGAGTTGACGCCCACCATGCCGGACTCAATCGCCTCCCCGATCGCGGCCGCGGTCGCGTTCGAGCTCGTGAAGGCATAGGCGGCGAGCCCGTAGGGCAGCGAGTTCGCGCGCTCCACCACCTCGTCGAAAGTCTTGAAGGTGACGATCGGTGCGATCGGCCCGAACGGCTCCTGGGTCATCACTTTGGAATCGTCCGGGACCTCGGTCACGATCGTCGGCTCATAGAAGAAGCCCTGGTTGCTGTGCCGCTTGCCGCCGGTGACGACGTTGCCGCCGCGGCTTCTGGCGTCCGCCACGAAGCTCTCCATCGCGTCGATGCGCCGCGCGTTGGCCATCGGTCCCATGGTGATGCCCTTTTCGAGCCCATCGCCGAGCTTGACGCCTTTGGCATAGTCGGTAAAGCGCGCGAGGAATTTCTTGTAGGCATCCTCCTGCACGTAGAAGCGCGTGGGCGAGATGCAGACTTGGCCGGCGTTGCGATACTTGAACGCGGCGATCGTGTCGGCCGCCTTCTCCGCGTCGGCGTCGGCGAACACTACCACCGGCGAATGCCCGCCGAGCTCCATGGTGGTGCGCTTCATGCCTTTGGCCGCCAGCGCGGCGAGATGCTTGCCGACCGGGATCGAGCCGGTGAAGGATATTTTGCGCACTGCGTCCTTTGCCAAGAGATGCTCGGAGACCTCTGCCGGCACTCCGAACACCAGGTTGAGGACGCCCGCAGGGAGCCCCGCGTCGGCAAAGCAGCGCACCGTCTCGACGCAGGCGCCCGGCGTCTCCTCCGACGCCTTGAGAATGAGCGAGCAGCCCGCCGCCAGCGCGCCACCAATCTTTCGCGCCGGCGTGAGCACGGGAAAGTTCCACGGCGTGAAGGCCGCAACGACGCCCACCGGCTCCTGCACCACGAGCTGGCGGGTGCCTTTGGCGCGGCCCGGCACGATGCGGCCGTAGCTGCGGCGGCCTTCCTCCGCGTACCAGTCGATGATGTCGGCCGAGGTGATGACCTCGGCGCGCGCCTCGGCGTACACTTTGCCCTGCTCCTGCACGAGAACTTTCGAGATCGCATCGTGGCGCTCGCGCATGAGGTCGGCGGCCTTGCGCATGATCTTGGCGCGGTCGTAGGCCGAGGTCGCCCGCCACAGCGCAAACCCTTTCTTCGCAGCTTCCAGCGCTTCGTCGAGATCGGCCTTGCTGGCATGGGGCAGCTGCGCCAGCGGCTTCTCGGTCGCCGGATTAATGACGTCCTCGCCCTTGCGACCGCCGCCGTTAACCCACTTGCCGTCGATGTAGAGCGCGAGATCGGTATACATGGCGTCCTCGTTGTTCTCGTGATTGCCGCGATCGTAATGGCGAAGGGATTAGCATCTTTTGAGGTCGGATTCACCCCGTTGAGCCGAGGGAAAGCGACGTCGCAAGTGCGCGTAAGGGCTAACCCAAAAACGTCCCGCCATTAATTTGGATATTCTGCCCGGTGATGAAGCTTGCGCCGGGGCCGCACAGGAACCGCACGGCTGCGGCGATGTCGGAGGGCTCGCCGCGCCGGCCGACGAGCGAGCGGACCAGCGAGTGATGCTGCGGCTCCGGTTGTCCGGCCGGGCGCGGCGCCGCCATCAGGCCGGGCGTCACCGTGTTCACCCGGATTTTTTCGGGCGCGAGCTCGTGCGCCAGCGCGCGGGTGAAACCGACGAGCCCGGCCTTGGCGGTCACCACGTGCGGGCGATGGGCGGCGCCCGTGTGGGCGGAGAGGCCGCCGATGTTGACGATCGCGCCGGCGCCGCTTTCCTTGAGATGGGGCAGGCAAGCTTTGACGCAGTTGAACGCGCCGTCGAGGATGACGCCGGTGACCGCGCGCCAGTCCGCAAGCGTCATCGTTTCGAGCGGCTGCTCGGCGCGCATCGCGGCGTTGTTGACGAGGATGTCGATGCGGCCGAAGCGGGCGCCCGCGGCGGCAACCATTTTCCCGACCGCGTCGGCGTCGACGACATCGGCGGTGACGGCGATCGCCTTGCCGCCTGTCCGCTCGATCTCGCCCACGACCGCTTCTGCCTCACGCAGGTTGGAGCGGGCATTGACCACGACCGCCGCCCCGCCGTCGGCGAGCGCGAGCGCTATGGCACGGCCAATATTGCGCACGGCGCCGGTGACAATAGCGACGCGGCCGGAAAGCTCTTGGGTCATTTTGATCCTCGATTTTGGTGCAAGCGCAGGGACATCTCGGCCACGAACGTCTGGGAGAAGCTCGGTGTGCATGCACGCTCATGCTCCGCCCTCATCCTGAGGAGCGAGGGCGATGCCCGAGCGTCTCGAAGGATGGGGGCGGCCCCATGCTTCGAGACGCCCGCTTCGCGGGCTCCTCAGCATGAGGCCGATTGAGTGTCTTCTCATCGAATCATCAGGCGTTGCGCAGGCGGGCCTCGCCGAAGCCGGGGATGCGGTTGACGGCGATGACGACGGCGAAGGTGATGGCGAGCATGATCAGGCCGAGCACCGAGATTGCGCCGAGGTCGCCGGACTCGTTGAGATCGAAGATGAGCACCGAGATCACCTTGGTTTCCGAGGTGAACAGCATGATGGCGGCGGACAACTCCCGGATCACCCCAACGAAGATGAAGCACCAGGTCGCGATCACGCTCGTTCGCAACAACGGCGCGGTGATGTCGCGCAAGGTGCGCAGGCGCGTCGAGCCGAGGATGCGGCTGGCGTCCTCGAGGTCGGTGTGCACCGAGCGAAAGGCCGATTGCAGCTGCTGGTAGGCGGCGGGCAGCGCGATGGTGACGAAAGCGACTAGCAGTATCCACAGCGTGCCGTAAAGGACGAGCGGCGGCCGCGCGTAGCTCAGGAACAGGCCTACCCCAAGCACGATGCCGGGAATGGCGACCGGCGCGGTCGCGAGAAAGCCGAGCGCGCGATAGCCCCGGATGGCGCGGCGCGTGGTGAGATAGGCGATCACCAATGCCATGATGGTGCCGATCGTGGCCGATGCCACGCCAAGCACGAAGGTGTTCTTGACGGCAAGCTGAGTGGCCGACAGTTCGAAGAATACGAAATGGATGTTGTGCAACGTGAAATTGTCGAACGTCACGAACGAGGTGGCCACGCGGGAGAACGTGGCATTGAGCAGCGCGCCATAGGGTAAAAACACCGGACACATAAGGACGAGAAAGACCAAGGCAAGCGCCGCCCATTTGAGCGCGCCGAGCCGGATCCGTCGCGGGTCGCCCTGCTTTCCGCTGACCACCGAATAGCCGCGGCGGCCGAGGATGAGGTGCTCGGCGCGCAGCAACGCGACGGTGAGCACGAGCAGCGGCACCGAAGCCGCTGCCGCAAGCTCGGGCTTGGGGGGATAGTTGAACAGGCTCCAGATTTTCGTGGTCATAGTGTGGAAGCCGGCGGGAATCGCGAGAATCGCCGGCGAGCCGAACAGCGTCATCGCCTGCAGAAAGGCGACGATCGCGCCGGCAAGCAGCGCCGGCAGCGCCAGCGGGATCGTGATGCGCCGCGCCGTCGTCCAGGTGCGAGCGCCGAGAATGGAGGAGGCGTCCTCGAGGTCGCCGGGAATGCGGTCGAGGGCGTTGGCGATCAGCACGAACACGTAAGGGAAGGTATAGGCGGAGATGACGAAGATCAGGCCGCCGAGCGAGTAGATGTTGAAGAGGTGCTCGTCCTGCGGCGCGCCCGTGATCGCCCGATAGACCTTGTTGAGCAGGCCGCTATTGGGCGCAGCCAACAGCTCCCAGGCGATCGCGCCGAGGAATGGCGGCGTCACGAATGACGCCGTGACGAGCGCGCGTATGGTGCGGCGCGCGGGAATATCGGTGCGCGCGACGAGCCAGCCCATGGGCGCGGCGAACGCGCAGCAGATGACGCTCGAGCTCGTCGCCAGGATCACCGTCGTGATCAGCGGATCGACGAAGATGGGATCGGTGACCAGGGTCTTGAAGTTGCCGAGGGTAAAGGCGCCGCTGCGGTCGACGAGGCTGTAGTAGAAGAGCCACGACATCGGCAGGATGATCAGCACGCACAGGAACGCCGCGAACAGGATCAGGACCGGCCAGGAAAGGTCGATCTTGTGCTTTCGGGGGGCGCCCAGGGCGGGCAATGCAATGGTCATGAGAGTTCAATCATCGCGCGACTGCGAAGGGGGCGCGCGTACGTTGGACAAACGCGCACCATAGCGCGCTGATGTCCCCGCCGATTTGTGCGCCTCTGCCCACCCTACGACCTAACTTGGTGAAAACCCATCACACCTTGAAGATCTGCGCGTAGCGCGCCCTGATCTCCTCGCTCGTCTTGTCGACGCCCTCGGGGTCCTCTTGCATCAGCTTGATGTCGGAGAGCTTCCGAACGCCGGGTTTTTCCACCGTCTGTCGATGCGGCGAATATTGGCGGGCCCAATCGACCACAAGCTGCTGAGCCTCGCGCGAGTGCATCCAATTCTGGAACAGGCGTGCGGCGTTCGGATTGGGGGCCGCCTTGAATACCGCGCTCGGCGCGGCGGCAACCGGCGTCCCCTCCTCCGGATAGACGATCTCGACCGGCTGGCCTTCCTCCTTGTAGCGAATGACGAGATAGCCCGCGCCGTCGACCATGACCGCGCGTTCGCCGAGCGCGATCTTCTTGGGCGTATCGGTTGCCGACTGAACCTGCAGCACCCGCTGCTTGGCGAGCTTCTCGAAATACTCCCAGCCGAGCTCGCGCGCGGTCTGGAAAGTCGCGTTCATGATGGTACCGCTGTAGGCTGGATGCGCCTTGACCAACTTTCCCGCCCATTTCGGATCAAGCAGGTCGTTGAAGCTCTTCGGCGCCTCCTCCTTCTTGACCAGGCTTGTGTTGTAGCCGAATGGAGAGATCAGGATCCGGGTCGTGATGTGCAGCCCATCCGGGTCGTAGTATTTCGGCTCGAAGTGCTTCGCGACCTCCTCCGGCATATACGGCGCCAGCCAGCCGTTGCGCTTCCACGCGAGGCAGTGCGCCAGATCCGCGGTGTTGACCACGTCGACGGCATGGATGTTGGCGCCGTACTCCTGGCCGATACGGGTGAAGATGCGCTCGGCGCCGGAGCGCTCCACGCGCACAGACATGCCGGGGAATTTCTCCTCAAAAGCCTTGCCCAGTTGCTGCGCGAACGCCAGGTCCATGGCAGTGTAGAAGGCGAGCTTGCCTTCCTTCTTGGCCGCCTCCACGAGTGCCGGCGTGATCGGCTCGGCAGCCGCAGCGCGAGTTTGTGCGCGCACCGGCTGCGCGAGCGAATTGGCCACGATGGCGGTCGACGCGCAGAGTACGTCGCGCCGGGAAAATTGAATGCTGCTCATTGTTCCTCCCAATCGCGCGCAGGCGCAGGGGCTTCACACCCCGAACAGCCTGCTGTAGCGCGCCTTGATCTCCTCGCTCGCCCGCTCGACGCCGGGGGCGTCCTCCTTCATGGTCTTGATATCGCGGAACGGCTTGCGGCCGGCCTTCTCCTTGACCAGAGGATGCATCGACCGCAGGGCCCCGAAATCGACGATGAGTTGCTGGCATTCCTGCGTGAAGCAATAGCACTGGAACAATCGCGCCGCGTTCGGATTGGGCGCGTTCTTGAACACTCCGTTCGGGCCGACCACGAGCGGGGTGCCTTCCGTCGGATAGACGACCTCGATCGGCCCGCCGCTTTCCTTGCTCTGGAGCACGTTGTACTCGCCGCCGTCCGCCATGACCGCGCGCTCACCGAGCGCCAGCTTCTTCGGCGGATCGGTCGCCGACTGCACCTGCATCACCTTCTGCTTGGCGAGCTTCTCGAAATACTCCCAGCCGAGCTCGCGCACGATCTGGAAGGTCGCGGTCAGGATGGTGCCGCTGTAGCTCGGATGCGCCTTGACGATCTTGCCTGTCCATTTCGGATCGAGCAGATCGGCGAAGCTTTTCGGCGCATCCTCTCGCTTCACGAGATTCGTATTGTAGGCGATCGGGCTCAGGCTCACGCGGAAGCTGGCGAACATCCCGTCGGGGTCCTTGTGGTCGGCGGGATAGTGCATGGCGACGTCCGCCGGCACGAACGCAGCCAGAAGACCGTCCCGTTTCCACACGATGAAATGCGCGGCGTCCGATGAATTGACCACGTCGACGCCATAGATGCGGCTCGCGTATTCCTGGCCGATGCGCTGGAACACCCGCTCGGCGCCGGTGCGCTCGACGCGCACGGCGATCCCGGGAAAGGCGGCTTCGAAGGACTTGGCGATCTTCTCGGCAAGCGGCAGGTCGATTGAGGTGTAGTAGAAAAGCTTTCCCTCCTTCTTTGCCGCCTCGATCAGGGCCGGCGTGATCGTGGTCGGCTCAGGCGCCGCCGCACGTGACGGAGAGGCAAAAAGGCCACCAGCGACGCCGGCCGACGCCTTGAGCACGTCGCGCCTGGAGAATCGACGCTTGCCCATTGCTTCCTCCCGTCCGGGCCTGGATCGCTCGACCCGCCGCCCTGCGCCTTACACCCCGAACAGTCTGCTGTAACGCGCCTTGATCTCTTCGCTCATCTTCTCCACCGCCGCCGGATCGTCCTTCATTTTCTTGATCTCGCTGAACGGCTTGCGTCCGGGCTTCTCCTTGGTCTGCGGATGCAGCGAACGCAAGCCTGCGAAGTCAATCGAAAGCTGCTGCGCCTCGGGCGAGAAGCAGAAGCTCTGGAACAGCCGGGCGGCGTTCGGATTGGGCGCGTTCTTGAACAGCGCGTTGGGGCCGACGATGAGCGGCGAGCCTTCGCTCGCATAGACGATCTCGACCGGGCTGCCCTTATCCTTTTCGATGAACATGTTGTACTCGTTGCCATCCGCCATGACCGCACGCTCGCCCAGCGCCAGTTTCTTCGGCGGGTCGGCCGACGACTGCACCTGCATCACCTTTTGCTTGGCAAGCTTCTCGAAATAGTCCCAGCCGAGGTCGCGCGCCATCTGATAGGTGGCGGTCATGATGGTGCCGCTGTAGCTCGGATGCGCCTTGACGATTTTGCTCGTCCATTTCGGATCGAGCAGGTCGGAATAGCTCTTGGGCGCCTCCTCGGCTTTGACCAAGTTGGTGTTGTAGCCGATGACGCAGACCCAGGCGCGATAGCTCGCGAAGGTGCCGTCCGGGTCCTTGTGCTCGGCCGGATAATAGTTGGCTACGTCCTCGGGCACGTAGGGCTCGAGCAGTCCTTCGCGTTTCCACACGATGAAGTGGGCGGCGTCGGACGAGTTGACGACGTCGACAGAATAAATGCGACTGGCGTATTCCTGGCCGATGCGCTGGAACACGCGCTCGGCGCCGGTGCGCTCCACGCGCACGGCGATGCCGGGATATTTTGCCTCGAACGCCTTGGCGAGGCGCTCCGCCACCGGCAGGTCGATCGAGGTGTAGTAGACGACCCTGCCCTCCTTCTTGGCCGCCGCGATCAGCTCCGGCGTCACCGCGCTCGCCGGCGGCGCCGCTGACGTCACCGAGGCGAACGCGCCCGACGCCGCGATGGCGGTCGAGCCCTTGAGCACGTCCCGCCGGGAAAAAATCGGCCGCTTCATTGTCGTCTCCTCACTCAAGTCGTTGTCCTTGCTGCCTCATCCGGTCAACACGCGGCAGCGCTCCGGGGGCAGATGCAGCCACACCGACGCCCCCTGGGGAATGTTCTCTGCCGCCGACGCAACCACGCGCAACTGGGTGCCGTCAGCCACCTCCACCAGATAGTCGCGGCTCGCTCCGAGAAAAACCTGCCGCACCACGGTTCCGGGCACGACGTTTTCCGTCGCGTCAGGCTTCTGCGCCCACAAACGGACGGCGTGCTGGCGGATGGCGGCCGCGCCCTCGCCGCCGGCGGCAAATTTGCCGCCGCTGCAGCGCAGCGTCGCGCCGGCACACGAGAGGTGGCACTCATCGAGCGCGCAACCCTTGATGACGTTGCTCGAGCCGATGAAGCGGGCGACGAATTCCGAACGCGGCCGGTCGTAGATTTCTTCGGGCGAGCCCGCCTGCTCGATCTTGCCCGCATTCATCACCGCAATAACGTCGGCGGTGGTCATCGCCTCCGACTGGTCATGGGTCACGTAAACCGTGGTGTAGCGGTATTCGTCGTGCAGGCGGCGCACCTCGAAGCGCATCTCTTCGCGCAGATTGGCATCGAGGTTGGACAGCGGCTCGTCCAGCAGCAGCGTCTCGGGCTCGACGATAAGCGCGCGCGCGAGCGCGACTCGCTGCTGCTGGCCGCCGGAGAGCTCGCCCGGGTAGCGATCGGCGAACGGGCGCAGATGGGTGGTGTCCAGTATCGCCGCGAGCTTGCGGTCGATGTTGGCGCGGTCGAGTTTGCGCAGTTTCAGTCCATAGGCGACGTTCTCGGCCACCGTCATGTGCGGCCACAGCGCGTAGCTCTGGAAGATCATCGACATGTTGCGCCGCTCCGGCGGCAGGGTGCGAGCGGGCGACGATATGAGCCGATTGCCGACCCGAATCTCCCCCGCCGACGGCTCGACGAAGCCCGCGATCAACCGCAGCGTCGTCGTCTTGCCGCAGCCGGAGGGGCCGAGCAGGCACACGAGCCGGCCGTGCTCAATCGTGAGCGAGACGTCGTCGACGACCGCGACCCCCCCGTAACGCTTGGTCAGCCCTCGCAGTTCAACCGACGCCACGCCGTCCTCCTCGACGCCCGGCAGCCTCTTCCGCCACTGCGTCTCGAGTATTGAAACACCAAACCGTCGATCGGTATCCGCGACAGCTTGCCGCCACGCCCTACTTGCCGGTAAATGCCGGCTTGCGCTTCTCCATGAAGGCGCGGCGGCCCTCGATGAAGTCGTTGCTGGCGAAGCATTGCTCGACCAACTCGGCGCAGCGCGCCAGGTTGCGGGTGGATTCATCCTTCATGACTTCGCCGATGATGTACTTGACCGCCTTCACCGTCAGCGGCGCGTTGGCGGCGATCGTCTCGGCGTAGTTTTTCACGTAAGCCTCAAGCTCGGCCTCCGTCACGACGCGATTGATCAGCCCCATTCGGCTGGCCTCCTCGGCATCGAACTGGCGCGCGGTGAAGAAGATCTCGCGCGCAAATGCCGGCCCGACGACGTCGACGAGCCGGCGCAGCCCGGCATAGGAATAGCCGAGCCCCAGCTTCGCCGCCGGCACTGCGAAGCGTGAATTGTCGGAGCAGATGCGAAGATCGCAGCACACTGCCAGCCCGACGCCACCGCCGATGCAATAACCGCGGATCATGGCGATGGTCGGCTTTGCAAACTGCTGGATCCCCGTATAGGCCTTTTCGACGCTGGCATTGTAGCGTCTGGTCGCCTCGAGCGTGGCGCGCTCGCTTTCGAATTTCGAGATGTCGGCGCCGGAGACGAAGGCCTTGCCGCCCGCGCCGGTGAGCACCACCACACGCACCTCTTCGTCGTTGGCGAAGCCTTCGAGGATCCGGCTCGTGGCGTCCCACATATCGAGCGATACCGCGTTGTGACGCTCGGGGTTGTTGAAGATCACGTAGCCGACGCCGCCGTCCTTGCGTGCGAGCATCTTGTCGGTCTTGGTCACGTCGTCCATCGTTTGTCCTCGGCGCTTCGCGCGTCAAATCCTCTCGTCAAATCGCGTTCGCCTTGCGCAACGCGGTGATTTGCTTTGCGCTGAACCCGAGCTCCCTGAGCACCCCCTGTGTGTGCTCGCCGAGCTCCGGCGGCGGCGCCGCGAAGCGGCTCGGCGTGCGCGACAGCGACACCGGCTGGCGGGCCATGCGCAACGTCTTGTCCTTCTTCTTGACCGGCTGCGCAATGCCGAGATGCTCGACCTGCGGGTCGGCATAGACCTGGTCGATCGTATAGATCGGCCCGCAGGGAACGCCCGCTTTGTTGAGCAGATCGATCCACTCCGCGCTCGTGCGCTTGACCGTATATTTCTCCATGTCGGCGTTGAGCGCATCGCGGTGCTTGGAGCGGTCCGCCGCGGTCTGATATTCCGGACGCTGCATCAGTTCGGTCGCGTTGGCGGCGTTACAGAACCGCGCCCATATCTTCGACCCGGTCGAGGCGATGTTGATATGTCCGTCAGCGGTCTTGAACACGCCGGTCGGGATGCTGGTCGGATGATTGTTGCCGGCCTGCTTGGGCACGTGGCCGTCGATCAGCCAGCGCGCGCCCTGAAAGTCGAGCATGAAGATCTGCGCTTCCAGCAACGAGGTCGCGACGTATTGGCCCTTCTTCGACTTCTCGCGCTCGAGCAGCGCCACGAGGATGCCGAGGGCGCAAAACAGCCCCGCGCACAGATCGGCGACAGGGATGCCGACGCGTACCGGCCCTTGGCCTGGCAGGCCGGTGATCGACATCAGCCCGCCCATGCCCTGCGCGATCTGGTCAAAGCCCGGCCGGCCGGCATAGGGACCGGCCTGCCCGAAACCGGAAATGCTGGCATAGACCAGCTTCGGATTGATCTTGCGTAGCTGCGGATAGTCGATGCCGAGCCGTCGCTTCACGTCGGGGCGAAAATTCTCGACCACGACGTCGGCTTTCTTGACCATGCGCTTGAACGCCGCCAAGGCCTCGGGCGCCTTGAGGTTGAGCGTCATGCTGCGCTTGTTGCGGTGCAGATTCTGAAAGTCGGAGCCTTCGCGCGGACCGCCGAGCGGATCGCCTGCGCCAGGCTCGGGCGGTAACTCGATCTTGATGACGTTGGCACCCCAATCCGCGAGTTGGCGCACGCAGGTCGGACCGGCGCGAACACGGGTCAGGTCAAGAACGGTGAAGCGTTCGAGCGCGCGTGAGGCCTTGGGAAATGGCATGTTTTTGGTCGGAAGCTCTCTTGTGCTGCATTTCTCTCGGCCCGGCGGGGCGCCGGGACGGCCGACATTCCCCGATCTGCTGACCGTTGTCCACCGAGGAGAAGATTTGAGCCGATAGGGCGTGATCCGCTATGGTGCGGCTCGAGCGGGGGCGCCTGCAGCATCGACACAGATTGGACGCCCGCATGACCTCCCCACTGACAACCGCCCCGTTCCTGACCACGCTCGGCCGGGTGCTGCTGGCATTTCTGATCGCCGCCGCAGCGACGCTCGCGAGCGCCCAGGAGCGTCCGCGCCGGCCGCCGCAACAGCAAAACGAACAACACGCGAGCGAACCCCGGCAAGGGGAACAAGCGCGCGACGGCGTGCTGCGACTCTTGCCGGCGGACTCCGTGACCGAGCATTCCGTCGCCATCCCGGGGGGCACGCTCACTTACACCGCAACCGCGGGAACGTTCTCGCTGTTCGATCAATCGGGCGAGCGCTCGGCCGCGGTCTATTACACCGCCTATGTCGTCAAGAACGCCGAAGCGGTGAATCGCCCCGTCACTTTCGCTTTCAATGGCGGGCCGGGCGCGGCGTCGGCGTATTTGAATTTGGGTTTGGTCGGCCCGCGCATCCTTGAGTTTCCCGGCAACGATCCCGCCGCCGCGCGCATGAAGGACAATCCTGTGACCTGGCTCGCCTTCACCGATCTGGTCATGATCGATCCGGTCGGCAGCGGTTGGAGCAGGCCAGCCAAAGCCGATGACGGCAAGGCTTTCTACGGAGTGCGGCAAGACGCGCAGGCGGTAGCCAAGGTCATCGCCCTCTACCTCGCCAAGAACGGCCGCAGCAATTCGCCGAAATATCTGCTCGGCGAAAGCTACGGCGGCTATCGCGCAGCCAAGGTGGCGCAGCTCTTACAGCGCGAGCAGGGCATCATGATGTCCGGCGTCATCATGGTGTCCCCCGTCATCGAGGGCAGCTTGACCTTCCGCACTAGTCGCTCCGCGCTCAGCGCCGCATTGCAATTGCCGTCGCTCGCGGCCGCCGAGCTCGAGCGGAAAGGCGCCTTCAGCAAGGAAGCGCAGGCAGAGGCCGAACGCTTCGCGCTCACCGAGTATCTCACGACGCTCGCCGGTCCGGCGCCGCAGGGCGATGCCGCAAGCACCTTTTATGGCCGCGTTGCAAAGATCACCGGACTTCCCGAGGATGTCGTTGCCCGCGCGCGCGGCTTCATCCGCGACGCCTATGTCAAGCATCTGCGCTCCGACGAAGGCAAGATCGTCAGCCACTACGACGTGACGTTCGCCGTGCCCGACCCGTTCCCGGAACAGGAGAGCGCGCGCGGCGGCGATCCGGTGCTCGACAGTCTCACCCGCGCGTATGGCGCCGCTTATGTGGCTTATGCGCGCGACGAGCTCGGCTTCAAGACCGAGATGAGCTACATCCTGCTCGCTAACGACATCGCCGGCAAATGGGACTGGGGCGAAGGCGCCGGGCGCGGCTCGGCCAGCGCCAGCGACGATTTGCGGGAATTGCTCGCGTTCATTCCCTCGTTTCGCCTGCTCGTCGCGCACGGCTACGCCGACATGGTGACGCCCTATGCGGTGAGCCGTTACGTGCTCGACCATCTGCCGCCGATGGGCGATCCCTCGCGCACGCAGCTCCTGCTCTATCGCGGCGGGCACATGTTCTACACCGATGCGGATTCGCGCAAAGCCTTCAGCGCGGACGCCAAAGCGTTCTATCAATCGACGCAGTGATGTGATGCACGCGGCGAACCGCCCTCGCTAGAGCGCGTCCTGGTTGCGCGTCGGCTCTTACCGACCCGCGCCGATGCTCAGCGGCCCTGCATTCTTTTTCCGCTCGCCTGTCCCGTGGCCGCATCACGAGGAGCAGTGGTAGCGCGCATGAGGCTGGGCGACGCTTTGTCAGTTGTTTTGGTCACCGAGATCTCGCTCACTGTGGGCGTGCTTTTTTTTGACTTCGCAACGGCAGTGCTCGGGCATGCAGCCGCAGCTGCCACGAACAACGCCGCTATGGTCAAGACGAGCGATTTGCGCATGGGCCTCCTCCGCTGATCAGCAACAGATGCTCGCATTATAGGCGCTATCGCGACCCTTCATACTCCAAAATATCGAAGCCGACGTGCCGATCGATCATGTAGATCAGTCCACGCGGGTC
>WNFZ01000896.1_pt1 | contig 28876 bp, 29 predicted proteins | sample 5400081 | NCBI WGS metagenome assembly WNFZ01 (sample SAMN13153365, study PRJNA577476) | soil metagenome | isolation source: 80 cm soil or saprolite under grassland replicate 1 | place: USA:California | collected 2016-06-15 | reverse complement strand
ATCGTGGACAGGCTCTATCGCGCGCCCAGATCGTCGAGGCGATTTGGGGCTTTGCACCAGACATCGAGAGCGAGAAAACGGTCAACGTGCATATCCGCCGCTTGAGGGAAAAGATCGAATTGAATCCTGAACAACCAACGCTTATTCTTACCGTTCCAGGAATTGGATATAGATTGGCAAAATGACTCCTTCCCCTAAATTCCGCTTTTTGGAATTTGGGGGAAGGCCGGGATGGGGGTCATTACGAAATCTTAATCGGATCACAATCTGGTTGAAATATCCCACATTTATACTTTCAGACAAGGCAACACCTTGTCTGATCTTTTAAATTTGGAGTGCAAGAGCTCGTGTGCCCGTTAGAGTATGCTCCTGCAAATTTGCCAGCAAGCTGGCGGACTCCGAAATGGAGCTTGGTAATGAGCAAACGCGCTATCCTTCTGTTTTCTATTGTGGGTATATTGATCATCTCTACGGCGGGCTATTTTGGATTTTCCACATCCAAGACGCCTGAAGCGACACCAACACCGCAAACCGTTTCGGTAACAAAGTGTGACGTGGATCAAACCGTCACAGCGCCAGGGAATCTTGTCAACGTGAATGAAGCCGATGTGCAAATGCCAACGACAGGCAGAATCTCTATGGTGAAGGTTCGTGTGGGTGACGAGGTTCATGCCGGGCAAATCCTCGCGGAACTCGACGATGTCACTACAAGCCAGGCACAACTCAATTTGCTTGAAGCGCAGGATGATTTAGAAAAACTCCAAAGGCAAAGAACCGCATTGGACTATCCTCGTGCAACGAATGATTTCATCAAAGACTTGCGAAAACAGGTCAAAGCGGCGAAGGATACTGTTTCTCAGCTAAACGATGCAGCGAAAAATGCGGAAGACGCAGTTCTTCGTTCTCAGTTGCTCGCGAGCCTGACCACTGCCAAGGAAAATCAAAAACAGCTTGAGTCGAAGCTCAGTTGGTATACAAGCAAGCCCACTGAAAATGATGTTGTCTCTGTTGATTCTGAACTTGCACTTGCCCAAGCGAAATATGATGCAGCAAAAGCAGTGATGGAAAGCCTGGAGATCAAGGCTCCTTTTGATGGGATTGTATTTGAAGTCTCTGCCGAAGCTGGGCAAACCTACCAAGCTGAAACAGCATTATTCAAGATTGGGGACCCGAAAGCGTTGGAAGCCCTCGTAAGCGTAACGGAAGAAGATTATCCCCTCGTTGCCATTGAGCAAAATGCGGAAGTGTATTTCGACGCGCGGCCCGATGTGACTGTGAAAGGGAAAGTAGAACGCATTATCCCCAAACGCATCGAAGGAGATAGCCCGCTTTATAACATTTATATTTCGTTGGATGAAATTCCCGATGGTTTAGCAGATGGCATGACCGTAGATACCAACGTGACGATTACCAGCCGGCCCGGAGTGCTCTGCTTACCTCGCAGCGTAGTGCGCGCCTCTGGGAATGACAAAGCCATGGTGCAAGTGTGGAACGGTTCTTCCACGGAGAGCCGTGAAGTCACAGTAGGGCTGCGTGGAGATTCCAATATTGAGATTGTTTCGGGTCTCAACGAAGGGGAGCAAGTGGTGGTGAGATGAACATCATCCGCACGGAAAATCTGACCAGAACTTATATCGTCGGAAACAGTACGGTCAACGCTCTACGCGGCGTGAACGTGGATGTGAAAACGGGAGAGTTTGTGGCGCTGATGGGTCCATCGGGCAGCGGCAAATCTACAATGATGCACATTCTTGGCTGTTTGGATACACCCACTGCGGGACGTTATCTGCTCGAAGAGCGTGATGTGAGCACATTATCGAAAGATGAGCGCGCCCGTGTGCGGAACAATCGCATCGGATTCATCTTCCAAACATTTAACTTATTGCCGCGCCTGAATGCCCTCGAAAACGTTGAACTGCCAATTCTCTATGGACGAAATAACGGCGATGCAAATCAACGTGCCTCAGAGGCGCTCAAACGGGTGGGGTTGATCCATCGTGCTGAACATCGACCGAATGAACTCTCAGGCGGAGAACGTCAACGCGTTGCCATTGCACGCGCGTTGGTGACGAATCCGGCGCTCATCTTGGCAGACGAACCAACCGGTAACCTCGACAGCAAAACCGGCGCCGACATCATGCGCCTGCTGGTCGAACTGTGCACGGAGGGGCACACCATCCTGATGGTGACACACGACGCGAACGTGGCGGCGCACGCCGGTCGAATCCTCCAAATGCAGGATGGCGAAATTGTAAACGGAGAGCATATCCATGTCGCTGCTTAATACGCTGCTCACTGCCTTGCGCGGCATCAGCAGTAACCTTCTGCGCACGGCGCTCACTACCCTCGGCATCATTATCGGTGTGGCGTCGGTTATTGCAACACTGGCACTGGGCAACGGGGCGCGCGCCTCAGTAGAGGCAAACTTCCGCTTCCTCGGTTCGGATCAGATCCAGCTTGACCAGGACCTCCAGATGGATAAGGGGCAAATGAAGGCAGCCGGCAAACCGTTGACCTATGAAGACGGTGTCGGTATTCCCGATGCGGCAACCTTGGTAGATCGTGTGGAGATGAAAGTAAGTGGGAATGCGAAGCTGCGGCACGGGCGCGAGACGATAGACCTTAACTTTCAAGGCACAGATGCCGGTGCATTGCTGAGCGTGATCGCGGAAGGTCAGGTACAACCTGTTGGCTGGTTCGCTGATAAGCCCCTAACACCGGAGGCATTCCTTGGGCAAGGACGCTTCTTCACCAACGCGGAAGTGCTGAGCGGAGACTCGGTCTGTGTGCTTGGCTATCAGACGGCGCTGGATCTATTTCAGGGTGATGATCCTATTGGTCAGACCATGTGGGTCAACCGTAAGCCATGCCAGGTGATCGGCGTGTTGACCGAACTGGAAGCGGTCACCGTGCAGGACCGAATCGGCACGCGACCGAATGAAGGGATCATTCTTCCGATCAGCTTCGCCATCCAGAACCTCTTTGATGAGGAACCGTGGGTGACGGTCATCGCGCATGTGAAAGATGAAACCAAAATGGAGGAAGCCAAAGCGCAGATCGCGGAATACCTACGTCAGCGGCATGGCATTACACAAGATGCTGATGGAAAGTATGCCGATGATTTTCATATGACCACCAAGCAGGACGTGCTCGGCGCGCAGTTGCAATCGGCAGCGACATTTTCTCTCTTGCTCACGGCGTTGGCAATTGTCTCGCTGGTCGTTGGTGGCATTGGCGTTATGAATGTGATGTTGGTGAGCGTAAGTGAGCGGACGCGCGAGATCGGCGTGCGAATGGCAGTGGGAGCGCGTAGCCGCGATGTAGTTGCCCAGTTCCTGTTGGAAGCGATTCTGTTGAGCGCTGGAGGCGGAATTTTGGGAATCGCAGTCGGTGTGTTGACCGTTCCCCTCGCGGCTGCGTTGAACCAGGGCGCGGCGCTCCTCGACCCACGGAGTATACCGATGGCGTTCGGCGTATCTCTGGGGACGGGGTTGATCTTTGGGCTTTACCCTGCCTTGCGTGCCTCGCGCCTCGATCCTATCGAGGCATTGAGGTATGAATAACAAGGACATTCGGTGGTTGAGTAGTCCCGCGTGCTACTGGCGGGACGTATCGAAACCACCAGGAATCTGAAAATCAGGCGTCGGAATCAAACAGTTGGTTTCGATACGGGCAGACGCTTAGACTGCGCCTGGGCAACAAACGCCCTCACTCGGCTACCCTACGGACACGATGTCAGCGCGGAAACCCCTTAAGCAGCGGATTTTCAAAGTGACATCATTATACAAAAAGGAGATTTGAAAATGGAAGTACAAGAACAAGAAACACCTACCCCTACACCCGTAACTCGCAAGTCTCGATTGCCTTATATCTTCGGTGGACTTGTCCTCGTTCTCTTGCTGGCGGGCGCGGCTTTTGTTGGCGCGCGGCTGATGAACGGACAGGGCTTACCCTTCGTATCAGCAGGTGGTGGGTCAGGTCCCAGCCTTTCCCTCGGCGGACCTGGCGGAAAAATGGTAAAGCTAGACATTGAACCTTCTAAAGAATTGCCACAGACTCCTGCAGATGTCAACGGCTTGTTCGATCACCGAGATGACAACAGCATCTTCGTCGGTACCGGAAAATTGACAATGGCTTTCAAGAAGGATCCATCTGGAAATGTAGAGACCTCGTCCAATCATGACGGTCCCACTGTAGAGATCGTTGTCACCTCTCAAACCAAGATCTACAAAGACGTGACGATGAAGCAGTTTGATGGACCACCACCTGAGGGTCAGAAAATCCAGCAAGTGCTTGAGTCGGGATCGCTGGACGATGTTGGTCAATCGAGCATGATCACGGTCTGGGGCAAGAAGACAGGCGACCGCTTCATCGCGGAGATCCTCGTGTATTCCCCGCCTGCTTTCATCAAAAAATAGTGTAGGAAGATGTAGAGGTATCGAATGAAAAAAGCAACTCTCGTTATCGGTGGGGTCACCCTCATCCTTTTGCTGGCTGGTGCAGCTTTTGTCGCTGCGCGGCTGTTGAATGGACAGGGACTGCCTCTCGTGTCCTCTGGTGGACCAATCTTTTCGCTGGGCAAGGGTGGTGAGAACAGCGTGCGCATTAATTCCGATGATATTCAGCCTGCCAAAGAATTGCCACTGACGCCTGCAGATGTCCGGGGTGTGTTCGATCACCGCCAGGATAACAGTATCTTTATTGGCACCGGGCAAGTATCCATAAGCGTTGGCGTGGATGATAAAACCGGTGAGGCGCAGACCTCCTCCAGCCATGATGGGCCGACCGTGGGGGTCGTCGTCACCACTCAAACGAAAATCTATCAAGATGTGACGATGAGTCAGTTTAACGGTCCACCGCCGGAGGGTCAGAAAATCCAACAGGTGTTGGAGGAAGGGTCGCTGGATGAGATTGGCCAAGCCAGTATGATCACGGTTTGGGGCAAGAAGACAGGCGACCGTTTCATCGCAGATGTGCTGGTTTACACATCTCCCGATTTCGTCACGAAATAGGATGCAGCATATGGTCTTGACAGTCACGCCGAATGAGTTACCCTTTATTTTGATTGGAGGTATGAAATGATGTTTAGATCCATTCGGTCGCGGCTGGCGTTGAGCTTTGCAGGGATCGCCTTGGTGGCAGCTCTGGCTTTGGGCGCAGTGCTGCTGGCGATTCTGCGAAATTATTACTCGAACCAGGAGCTTGATTATTTGCGCGGCAATGCCAAATCGGTTAGTGCAGTGGTTACAGCGATGATGTCTGATCAAGCGCCGCACGACCAGGTGCAATCGCAAATCGAGAACCTGGCATTTCTGACACAGACACGCATTCACGTTTATGCTCCCACTGGACAGTTGCTCTATGATTCTGGTTCGCCGCAAAATGTGAATGTCAATTTCGGCGTCATGAAGCAAACGCTGATTCAGACGAATGATGCCTTACCACAAAACAAGGTCTTCTTCTCGGTTGGCGACTCCAAGACGATACCTGCGCCGATTCCTGCACCGGGTGAGTCAGGTTCCAAAGATCTTTTTGTCTTTCGCACGGTCCAGGCGGGTGGTTCTGCCTACGGTTTCGCACTCAAACTACCCGGTGATGCGCCTGCTGTAACTGATCGTTCCAGTGAGAAGATTACAGCGATGATGCTGGATCCAACAATCAACGAGAAAGTTGGCAGTGTTCAGCTATCAGAGGGACCCGCTTACGGTAGTGCTATCTTAGCGAGTGTAGCGCGCGGCTGGGCATTCTCTAGTGCCATCGCAGTTTTGCTGGCGGCGCTGATCGGTTGGTATATCAGTCGCCGCATCAGTGCGCCGGTGCTGGCGCTGAGCAATGTGACGGCGCGCATGACGAACGGCGATCTATCCAGCCGTGCGGATATCAAAAGCCATGACGAATTTGGACAGCTGGCGCGCTCATTCAATAGGATGGCAGAACAAGTGGAGCAAACGGTCTCCACATTGCGCGGCTTTGTTGGGGACGCTGCGCACGAACTCCATAGTCCGCTCACAGCGTTGCAAGCCAACCTCGAATTGGCGCGTGATGAGAAAAACGAATCAGAGCGGGCGCGCTACTTATTGCGCGCGCAGGAACAGGGTCAGCGGCTGGAAACGTTGGTCGAGAGTCTGCTGGATCTATCGCGCATAGAAGCGGCAGAGACCAAATTCAATTTCGCTCCTGTTGACATTAACCAACTGGTACGGGAAGTAGGGGAACAGTTTGCATCGCGGGCGGAACAGGCTGATCGATTCTTTACCATGAACGTTCCGGTCGAGAATCCGCATGTAATGGGAAATGAAATGCAATTGAAGCAGGTCATCATGAACCTGCTGGAAAATGCGCTCAAGTTCACGCCGACAAATGGAACGATTTCACTCAGCCTTGAACACCCTGCGAATGAAATTAAGCTGACTGTTTCTGATTCGGGAATCGGCATCCCACCCGAGGATTTGCCGCATGTGTTCGAGAGATTTCACCGTGGCCGTAACGTTTCCGATTATCCGGGGAATGGTCTGGGATTGGCAATCGTAAAGGCAATCGTCCTTGCACACGGCGGCAATGTGGCTGTTCAATCGCAGCCTGGGAACGGTACGAGGATCACGACCTCAATGCCAAGCTTGGAATAGGAGTTCTATCTATCCATTCAAGCGACGATAGATGTCTTTCATCTGTTTATATATTTGCTGGAAGATATAAAACTTCTCATCATAAAGAGCGCGGTTCTGGGATTGTGGCTGGTAGGTGCATTTGAATTGTACAAGCTGGGGAATATCATGGAATTGAATCTCACCTAGCCCTGCGGCGGCGATCCAGGCAGCACCGCGCGCGTTGGCATAGATAGGGTCGGCAACCTGTTTGATTTCCACATTCATCACATCTGCAAAGATCTGGCACCATACATCTGACTGCGCGCCGCCGCCAACAATATTGATGCTGGTCACTTTTCGCCCAAGGAATTTTTCTACAGGGGAAAGTAACCAACGTGTATTGAAAGCGATGCCCTCCAAGAACGCACGGATGATATCCTCACGCGTATTGTTCAGCGATAGATTATAAAGTCCCGCGCGCAGCGTGCGATCTTCCACAGGCGCTCGCTCACCCCAAATCCAAGGTGTATACATCACACCGTTCGCGCCTGCAGGAACGCGATCTGCAATTTGATCTAGCACCTTGAAGATATCGGGCACGTCGGCTTCCTGCAACAATTCATCTTTGTGATAAATGATATTGTCGCGTAGGAAGGTAAGATTGCCACCCGCCGTTGCCTGGAGGGCGGTAAGCAAATAACGACTAGGCACGGCACACGGAATGGATGCCAGGCTGGATGCAATATCTGTTTTCTTGAATGGCACATGCGCCGCGATCCATGAAGAGGTGCCAATGTACAGATGGGGCAAATAATCCTCCACCGTACCCGCGCCGATCGCCGCGGCAGTGTTATCGATCGCGCCCGCCACCACTTTCACATCCGAAGAAAGTCCAAGCGTATCGGCAACCTGCCTACGCAATTTGCCAATCACTTTTGTACATGCTACGATCTCAGGGAGTTTATCGCGGTCAATGCCCAGTGAGTGGATCAACGAATCGTTATAATGGATTTCATTGGGGTCGCGATTGTCAGTCATCCAGGAAGTCAGTATCGAATCATAAGTGGCGACAAACTCACCTGTCAGTCGTAAGTTCATATAATCCAACACATTCAAGAACTTGTGTGTCTGCGCATATACATTGGGCATGGTTTCACGAATCAATAGCATATGAGCCGAAGGATCCTTGCCCGTCATCGAAGGCATGCCGCCTGTCAAACGCACGAAGCGCAAAACATTGGAAATCCCCGCGCCATCGATGTTGATCCATCCACCGATTTGCTTTTTCAGATGAGGTGCGCCGCGCATGTCCATCCATAGGATCGCGTTGCTGAGAGCGTTTCCCTTTTTATCAACGGCGACCGTGCCTTCGCCCTGTGTGGAGCAACAGACAGCGATCACAGCAGAAGCCGCTTCCTGCTCGCGTTGGAGCAGCCTTTCCGCCGCTGACAGGAACGCCTGCCACCATTCCTCAGGCGATTGCTCTGCGCCGCCATCATGTGTGAGGATCAGCCGCACAGGTTCCGATTCCCAGCCAAGCACGCGCCCGCTGACGGTGATCAGCGCGACCTTCATGCCCGATGTTCCAAGGTCAACGGCGAGGATGAGTTTTTCGTTGGTCATATAATCTCTTTCGTATGATCTGCCACGGTTACCAAAACTTCAGCATTTTTGCAAAGACGTGTCGCTCCACGACCACTGCCAAGGAAACACTAATCGCATATATGAGGGTATCCATTGGGTCGAATGCGCCAACGTAGTGAGGAGTGGTTGAAACTCGATAATATAAAAGCTGACCAAACTCCAAAAGGGTAGGAATGGCGAAAGCCAACACGGCACGTACTTGCCAGGTCTTCAACCACCTTGCGCCAAGGCAAATAAAAAAATACGAGGCAAACGGCTGTATCAGGTCTTTGGCATAACTAATCCACAACACCCACGCAGTGCTCTGTGGTTCGAAGAGGCGCGCTGGTGAGAAATCTTCCGAAAACCAAAACAGACCCAGTGAAATCACTAGCAGAATGGCAATTTTGGCTAACGGCTTGCTGACATTCTTTGTTGCATTCTTTGAATTCGTCGTAATATCCATGAGAATGACCTCCGTGAACTTTTTACCTTTCGGGTCAAGTCGCTATTTAGCACCGCATAGCTTTTCAGTCCAGCGCCGCCGTCGTGGCCTTTAATTCCGCTTGTGGGTCTTTCATCTGTGTGACAAGAAATGCACTGATGACCAGCAATCCAATTGCCATCAACAATGCAGGCATGAAGGAACCATCCGATGTCTTCAATGCTTCCATGATATACACAAACACAACGGAAGCCTGACCAAAGAGTTGGATCAACCCATTCGACGTCCCTTCGGGAGTCGGTTGCGTTACTTCGGCGACATATTGCATCCCAATTGGGCTCGTACTTACGAGGAAGAATCCCATCGCAAAAGCAGAGACAAATAGAAGCCAAGTGGCCGTTGCAAATGCCAAACCGATCAAGCCTGGAATTGCCAGCAGCAATCCAAAGAGGATATAAGGCTGGCGCCTGCGTTGTTTATCAGAAAATGGCGGGATGATCACCGCACCCAATATTCCGCCAACTAACATCAATGCACCGAGCGTACCTGCATCTGTGGGTGTGAATCCACGTGGGCGAATTATATTCTCCACCCAGGTGGTGACGCCATTGAAAATCCCGAGCCCAATGAACGAAACGAACAAATAAAGCAGGAAAGGTTTTACCGTGAAAGCATGCTTAAGTCCATCCAGCATTAGCGCGCGGACTTCGCTTCCTGCGGGCCCGGGTGGGGTGGGCGGAGTTTCTCTTGCAAGCAAAACAAACAGCACTGAGGAGAAAGTTGCGATACCACCATAAATTAATTGAACGGTCGGAATGGAAATTGTTTGTATAAGAACGGGCGTGAGCACCATTCCAAGTGCGGTACCAACCAAATTCGCAAGTGTCACGAGTCCAACAGCCGTGGCGCGCTCTTCGATGGCAAACCAATTGGCAGGGACCTTCGTCCAGGCATTGAGCAGAAATGGTTGAGCCGCCGCAATTCCAATTGTGCTCCACAAGACAAGGGGATAATTTGCACCTGCAAATCCGCGCAGGAGTCCAAAGATTCCCATCAGCACCGCACCGATGCTGACAGCTAATTTGAATCCGTAGGTGTCAATGACCCACGAGACTGGAATGGAAAGCGGGATGAATGCGATCATGAACGTCATCGCCAGCAAGCCAATCTGCAGATCGGTGACGCCGTAAAAAGTTGCTGCGGGTCCCGTGATGGGTGCGTACGTGATCCACAACATCTGGATCGTCAAGTTGATGAACATGAAGACTGGCAGCACAACCCAGCGATAGCCGTATATTTTGTAGTTGTTTGCCATGATGCCCCTTTATGCGCAAGCTGCCAGTACTGTCTCGAATTTGTTCAGCGCCTCATCGATGATTGTATCTGTATCCGCCATGGACGTGTACATGCGTGAACCTGCCAGCGTGATCAATCCCTGTGACATATATGCCGCGCCCATTTCTTCCATCATATGTTTGCGCGGCTTGAGTTCGCGCGCTAAACGGATCGGATTGCGAAGATCGAGCAGCATCACGCCTGCTGTCTCCAGATGAACAATCGAACCTTGGTTGTACGCCACGAATGGAAGGTCATATCTTTGGATGATGGCTTGCAGTCCTTTCGTGAGTCGATCACCGGCACAGCCAGCAATCACAGGTGCATTCGTTCTTTCCATTTCGAGTAAGGAGTAATAACCCGCTACAGAGGAAAGGGGATTGGCAGAAAGCGTCCCGCCGATATATGCGCGTTCGCCCGTACCACCGATTCCTGCTGCAAAACTCATGATCACATCCGCGCGTCCGCCGACTCCGCCCGCCATGGGATAGCCACCGCTGATACATTTGCCGAACACTGTCAGATCGGGTCTGACGCCGAAAAAGCCCTGAGCGCCATCCATGCCCAGACGGAAGCCGGTCACAACTTCGTCGAAGATCAGGAGCGCACCGAACTCATCGCACAATTCCCGAACTTTTTGATTAAAGTCAAATGAAACGGGACGCGTACCTGATTCCGGTCCCAACGGTTCGACGATGACTGCCGCAGTTCCGCCTCTTAGCCTGTTGATGATCAAATGACGTTTCAGAGCTGCGAGGCTATTCGGGAAAAATTCTTCGGTGGCGGAACTTGCTCCGCGCGGGATGCCTGTCGCTTCGAGCCGACCCGTGCCTGGGATATGCAAACCGTATACCATCGGGTCACTCCAGCCATGATACGCCCCGCCAACTTTGATCACATATTTCTTTTTCGTGAACGCGCGGGCTGCACGGATCGCTGCCATCACGCTTTCGGTCCCTGAGCCCAGCATGCGGAACATTTCCACAGCGGGCATGAAGCGATTAACGAGTTGGGCGAGTTTCAATTCATATTCGTGGAACAAGCCGGTGACAGGACCGCAACTTTGCAACATCTCAAAAACTTTTTCGCGCACAGGAGCATAATTGCTTCCGAGAACGGTAGGTCCACCTGCCTGTAGGAAGTCAATATATTGATTCCCATCCGTATCCCATAAATGTGCGCCTTCCGTTTTTTCAATCGCAATCGGAAATGGATAATTGAAAGCTAGATTATGCTGAACACCGCCCGGAATATATTTCTTCGCTTCGTCCGTCAATTCCTTTGAGCGCTTACATTGCGTATCAAAGTAGCTGAGAAATTCCTGCATCTTCTCGCGCTTGACGGGGCGCATCGGTTGGCTGATGAGATGATCCAGCTTTGCATAAACTTCTTTTGTATTGTGATACTCACTGATCGCGTATTTTTGTTCGCTCATTTCATTCTCCGCTTGTGACAAGCTCGCCCTGTTCGATTTTCTTCTGATCCCTGCGTAGTTTTGCAAATGCGACCTCACGGACAGCCAATGGGATTTTGCTGATCTTGCGTTCACTGCAAATTGCCAGCAAATATGCCAGCGCACACTTCTCCAGAATTTCCACATTGTGGACGGCGCGTTCCATGTCATGACCAAAGACTAATGCACCATGGTTCTGCATCATGAAAGCGTTGTTGTGATTCTTGACGTGTTTCGCAACGGTGTTCTTCAGCACCCCCGTACCCGATGGGGCATAGGGGATGATGTCCACGCTGCGACCGAGGAAGCGTGCCTGCTCATCGAACAACGCGGGAATTGGCGTCTTGATCAGGGTCAACGCGCTGACGTATGCCTGATGTGTGTGAACAATGGCATTTACATCCGGCCGTACCTGATAGATCGTTCCATGCATGCCTGATTCGACAGATGGCTTAAGATGCCCTTCGATTCTGTTCAACTCGAAATCCAGAATACAGACATCGTCCGATGTCATTTTGAAATAATCGTAATTGGATGGCGTGATGGCAAATGCATTTTGTCCGGGAATGCGAAGCGAAATATTTCCTCCCGTTGCCATTAAATACCCCTTCTGCACAAGTGCCTGCGCGGTGTCCACGATCTGTTTTTTCTGTTCAACAAAAATACTCATGTGCCCTCCATTTGGAATTGTAGAACATCATCTTGACACTGTCAAGATTTGGATTTAATATGTATCCATGCCCCATAAAAAATATCATCATGGTGACTTGAAAAATGCCCTGATTGCGGCGGGTGTTGAGATTTTGTCAAAAGAGGGAATCGAAGGATTAAGCCTGCGGAAAGTAGCACAACGAGCGGGCGTAAGTCATAATGCGCCCTACTCTCATTTTCCAGATAAACAATCTTTGATCGCTGCCATTTCCACCGAGGGATTCAAACAACTCTATACGGAATTGGATTCTGCCGCATTATCCCATCCCGATGATCCCAAGCGCCAATTGCAGGAGGGGGCGTGGGCGTACATCCAATTTGCGCTGAAGAATACAGATACGTTTAAGATTATGTTCTCCGGTGTACTGGAAAAGGAAAAAGAGTATCCTGCCTTCGTTGAAATTTCCCGAAAAACGTTTGATCGCGTGGTCGATATCGTGCGGGCGTGTCAGGTGGCAGGCATTTTGGGATCAGGTTCTTCCGAAATCATGGCTGTATCGGTGTGGGGACAGGTACACGGCATCATTTCGCTCGTGCTGGAAGGTCAGGTTTCCCACGTTGTGCTGGATCGCGTTACAGTTCACGATATTCTGTTATTTGCATTGGATCAGATATTAATTGATGGAACCGCTTCCAAACGTTGATCATTTCTTAACAGACTTATAATAGACCGATGTTATCCCTCCAGGAACACTTCCTTTTAGATCCAAATATCATTTTTCTCAATCATGGTTCGTTTGGTGCAACGCCCAAACCTGTTTTTGAAGCGTACCAGAATTGGCAACTCCGTTTGGAGCGTCAGCCTGTATTATTCTTGGGGCGCGAATTAGATGGGCTACTGCTTGAGTCGCGAGTCGCTTTGGGGGAATACCTAAACGCGGATGCAAACGATTTGATTTACGTTCCTAACGCCACGCATGGTGTGAATATTATTGCTCATTCTCTCCAACTCCAACCAGGCGATGAAATCTTAACCACTGACCACGAGTATGGCGCATGTGACTACACTTGGGCGTTTATTTGCAGCAAAGCGGATGCAAAGTATATTCGCCAGCCTATTCCTTTGCCTGTTTATTCACAGGATGAAATTGTGAAAAAATTCTTGGAAGGTATCACTCCACGCACAAAGGCTGTTTATCTGAGTCAGATTACTTCACCGACAGCACTCCGTTTTCCGGTGGAAGAGATTTGCCGCCGCGTCCGCGAGATGGGATTATTATCCATTGTGGACGCGGCACATTCGCCCGGACAGATGCCGGTTGATCTTAAGAAATTAGGCGCCGACGTGCTTTTTGGCAATTGTCACAAATGGATGCTTGCTCCAAAAGGTTCAGCGTTTCTATTTGTAAGACGAGAACTCCAAGAGCTTATTGAACCCTTGATTGTCAGTTGGGGCTTTCACCCCACTCCAGAAACGACCACCGGCTCGCGCTTTATAGACTTGTTCCAATGGACGGGAACGAAAGATCCCACCGCGGCGCTGACTGTCCCTGTTGCTATTCAATTCATGAAGGATCATGATTGGGAAAATGTTCGTTGTCAATGTCACATGTTGCTTCGTCAGGCAATTGAACGCATTTGTGAGTTGACCCATATGCCGCCTCTTTATCCTTTGGATTCAGATTTCTATCATCAGATGGGAATTGCGCCGCTGCCTCCATCGGATATCACTGCACTCAAAAGCCGTTTGTATGATGAGTACAAGGTCGAAGTACCTCTCATCCAGTGGCAGGACAAGCAGTTTATCCGAATTTCCATTCAAGGTTACAACGATCAAGATGATGTTGATTCCCTGATTCACGCCTTGGAAGTTCTCTTGCCACAGATTGCTTCATAAAACACTCGTTTTTTTCACATAAAAGCTTCACAAGGCTAAGGAAACCTGAGCCTCTATTATCCGTATTCTGAATACTGATTGGTTTGATTATTTGTCTGATCCTCGGCTTAATCTTCAGAAAATGGCGTTCAATGGGCTATTTGAGAAGTAATACTTAGGCGGGACAAATCGTTAAATATAGTAGGTACATCTTATAGGTAACAGGATTGGAATTCAAATATATGGATATTACACTTGCACTTGGAGGCGGAGGAGCTAAAGGGAATGCTCATATCGGCGTCATCCGCCGGCTTGAACAGGAAGGTTTTCGTATCAAAGGGATTGCTGGAACAAGTTTTGGAGGATTAATCGCCGTCCTGTATGCGGCAGGCAATCGTCCGAATGACTTGGAAGCGAAGTTTGCGGCACTCGACCAACGCAAATTTTATGGTCACGGACCGAACGATGGACCTTCCTTGATAGGCTTTGCTGGTGTGGCACGGCTCTTGGAAGATACATTAGGGGATTGCACTTTTGAAGATTTGCGTATCCCTTGTGCGGTGACAGCGACCGACCTCAAAAGTGGCAGTGAAGTTGTGCTTTCGAAGGGTCGCCTTGTGGATGCCATCCTTGCTACCATTGCAATGCCCGCGGTTTTTCCGGTTCGCTATATCGGCGATTTGGAGTTGGTGGATGGTGGTACACTCGATCCTACTCCCGTTGCACCGGCACGAGCGCTGAATCCGAAGTTACCCGTTGTGGCAGTTCCTCTCAACATTCCGATTGGAAGCGCAGCGCGCACCTGGTCTATTCCCATGCCGAATTATGTGCCTCGTATTTTTGTGCAAAAATTCAATCAGATGCGCTATGGGCTTATGCTGGATGTCTTCGCCCGCTGGCTCGACCTTATGGGGCGGGCACTGGCAGAATACCGCCTTGAGGTAGATAAACCAGATATCGTTATCCGTCCACAGGTTGGAAATATTGATACACTTGACATCGTCGATGTCCATGAAGTGGTGCGAATCGGTGAAGATGCAGTTGATGAAATTCTGCCTCAACTAAAACAGAAATTTACGTTGCGCAAACGCATTCGTCGTTCACTAGGAGCAAAGGCTTGAGCAAAGACCTACGGAAATATGCTAGAGACACCAATGTCCGATTGGCAGTGGGCGCGTTCATCCTATTGTTTGTGGTAGGTGTCGGTTTAATTTGGGCGATCTATGGACAGGGCGCGGCAGGCATGGGGCTTTTCTGCCTGCTTGCAGGTTTGGCTCCGATCATTCTCATCGTTGCCATCTTTTTTGCCATTGATTGGATCCTCAAACATGCCAGACCCAAGTAATACAACCCTGATTGAATTCAACAATTGGACGTTACGGCTTCGGGAAGCATCGAATGAATCGCCCCGATTCCTATTGATGATTCACGGGCTGACTGGCGACGAAAACTCGATGTGGGTTTTTGCGCGCAACCTTCCTTCTGATTACTGGATTATTGCGCCGCGCGCACCTTATACGGCAGAAACAGGTGGATACTCGTGGCGTTTGCCTCAATTCGAGAATATGAATCGCGTCAGCCTTGATTTGCTTCGCTCCGCCGCCGAATCTTTGATCCATCTCGTAGATGAGTATTCTGCTTCGGTTGGCCGCCAAGCGGATGCGGCTACTTTTGATGTGATGGGATTCAGTCAGGGCGCGGCGATGTCGAACGTGCTGGCGTTTCTGTATCCACAGCGAATCCGAAAAACGGCAATCCTGGCTGGTTTTGTGCCAAGTGGGTTGGAAGAGCTTGTCACACAGCGTCCATTACAGGGAAAGCCTTTTTTTGTAACCCACGGCACGAAGGATGAAATGGTGGGTGTGGATCAAGCGCGCGCTTCTGTTAAAGTCCTTGAACAAGCGGGCGCAAACGTAACGTATTGTGAAGACGATGTCGCTCATAAGGTCAGCGTGAACTGTCTGCGCGCACTAAAAGATTTTTTCGCAGATTACTGAGTGCCGCCGAATTAACTAAACTTGAAATTTGAATTTAGCTGACAAGGGTATTCGAGGATTAATTACGCATGAAGAAAATGCGTGAGACAAGCGCTAAACCTTTCTCAGTCGGGCGTTGACTAGCCTTTTGTTTGCAGGTATCCTTGGCACATCTACTGTAGTAACGGCTTCAGCCGTGCAAGAGCGACTGAAGTCGCTACTACAAGTTTTTTACGGTGAATCAATGAATCAAAACCTTTCTCGTCGTGACTTTCTCAAAATTGCTGGAGCAGGTTTGGGGGCATTCGCTTCGTTCGCATTTAATCCCCTCAAACCTTCAGAACATCCACTTACATTACCTCAATTTCCAACAGCAGATCATCTCGGTCGCGTGTTTTCCCGCATCGATGTGCGAAGCGAACCGAATTTAAGCGCACCATCGCTAAAGGTGTTATATGATGATGAAATTGTCGTATGTCAACAGGAAGTAATCACGCGCGGTGCCATCGACCCGAATGTTATTGCCCAACGCTGGATGCTGACTCCGGATGGCTACATTTATGCTCCTCACTTGCAACCAGTGAAAAATATCTCCAACGCTCCACTGACAGCGATGCCCAATGGACAACCTGGCTTTTGGGCGGAGGTGACTGTGCCTTACGTAGATATGAATCTTGAGGGACCTGCTCTCTCACCCCGTGTCAAATTCCTCCTCGGGAATAATATGCCCGTCCGTCTTTATTACAGCCAGGTAGCATGGATTGATAAAATTGCTCAAGGGGATGGGGGAGTGATTATGTATCGCTTTAATGAGAACGGTGGGCGTCCTGCGGGAGCCACCGGCGGAAGTTACGGAGATCTTCTGTGGGCTGATGCCTCAGCGTTCAGACCGTTGACTCCTGATGATGTCGCCTCGATCCATCCCGATGTTGACCCTGCTACGAAAAAAGTTGTAGTGGATCGCACAGAGAATTATCAAATGCTGTCCTGCTTTGAAGGCGATGAGGAAGTATATTTCTGCCGCGTTTCCACCGGACAGTATCGTGATGAATATGGAAATCCCGTGACAGAGTATTTGACTCCGTTGGGCGAACATGCCACTTGGCGTAAAGCAATTTCGATTCATATGAGCGGCGGAACAACAGGTACAGGATATGACACGCCCGCAGTTTCATGGTCAACATTATTCAGTGGTGACGGCTACGCGGTCCACGCCGCATTTTGGCACAATAATTTTGGCGTGCCGCGTTCGCATGGATGTGTGAATTGCATGCCTGAGGATGCAAAGTGGATTTTCCGCTGGGCGAACCCTGCCAATTCATTAGAGCAAGGTGATGTCGTTGTCCAGGGGCTCGATAATGGTACCCACGTGATCGTCAAGGAGTTATCGATTTAACATGGATTTTGCCAACATCACCATTGGACTTGCTTTTCTGGCTGGTCTTGCCTCATTCCTCTCGCCGTGTGTTTTCTCATTGGTTCCCGCCTACATCGGATACCTGGGCGGACGAGCCGCGGGCGGTGAAGCAAACGCGAGCAACCGCTTTATTACGTTCACTCACGGGCTGGCATTTGTCCTCGGATTTAGTTTAATCTTTATTACGCTTGGAGTTGCTTCGTCTGCATTTGGACGATTGCTCTTCGATACACGTTTTATTCTTGCTAAAATAGGCGGGATCATCGTCATTATTTTCGGTCTACATATGATCGGTGTTTTCCGTATCCCGTTCTTGGAATATGATGCGCGTGTTCACCAATTGCCTAATCGTAAATGGGGTTATCTCTCCTCCGCGCTGATGGGAATTTTCTTTTCTGCGGGCTGGGCACCATGTGTTGGACCCGTTCTCGGCGCGATCCTCACGCTTGCCATGAACGGCGGCTCCGTCTCGACCGGCGTATCACTCCTTTCTGCCTATTCTGCAGGACTTGCAATTCCATTCCTGATCGCAGCTCTCGGCGTGGGTTGGGTTTCCGTCACCTTGAAGAAATATGGCAAGGTAATGCACTACGTTGAAATGGCGATGGGAGTGATTTTGGTGGGTGTCGGAATCATGCTCTTCACCGGGATCTTTGAACGGATCGCGCAGGCAAGTCAATTTTTCTGGATAGACTTCGGGTTATAAAGGATTTGCTTTTTCACAATGCTTACTGTTACCTTATACACGCGCAAGGATTGTCACCTGTGCGAACAGGCAAAAGCGGATTTGGAATCTCTGCAAGCGAAGCATCCCCACCGTTTAGTGGAAATTGATATCGATTCGGATCCATCGCTTCAAAAAGCATACCTTGCGGAGATTCCCGTGATTGAGGTGGGACCTTACGTTCTGAAAGCTCCATTTGACAAACAGAAGTTATCCATGACCCTTGGTGCGGCAGTAGATCGACGCGGTCAGCTCGATAAACTGGGGCGCGAAGATCATCATGACCGGATCCGCCGCGGGCAAACGATCAGTGGCGGTGACCGTGCCATGTTTTGGATGTCGCGACATTATCTCGCCCTCGTAAATGTTTTTATGTTCCTCTACTTCGGTTTGGCGATGCTTGCCCCTGTATTGATGAAGATTGGTGCAACCCTCCCCGCCAACATAATTTATGGCATCTATAAACCGCTCTGTCATCAATTTGGGTTTCGATCATTCTTTTTGTTTGGCGAACAGTCTTATTATCCTTTGAAAGAGGCACGCCTTCCCAATGTGCTCACATTCGACCAAATCACGGGATTTCAGGATTTAGGTAACCCTATGGCGTACGCAAGATTACAGGCGCGTCAATTTACAGGCAACGAAGTGGTTGGCTACAAAATGGCATTGTGCGAACGCGATATTGCCATCTACAGTGGGATGTTTCTATTTGGCCTTATTTACTCGCTAACGAAACGCCGCATAAAACCATTGCACTGGATGTTGTGGGTGTTGATTGGCATGGGACCGATTGGACTGGATGGGTTCTCTCAACTGTTTAGTCAGATGAACTGGTCATTTCTTGCGGCCATCCTTCCCTATCGCGAAAGCACTCCGTTCTTGCGTATATTTACTGGAGGACTTTTTGGAATTATGACAGCCTGGTTTGCCTATCCATATATGGAAGAATCCTTCAACGAGACCCGCCAGTTCTTTATCAAAAAATTTGCTGCCATCAACAAGATCAATCCCCAACCACAGTAAACGATTCCTCGGTTCTAAAATGTCTCTGATTCAACATAACGGACTCCGGTATTTCAAGTTCGATTCCATGCAGACGAAACATGCAATCTTTACGCGGCATGGTGGTGTCAGTCCCGAGCCGTGGGGTTCGCTCAACGTTGGCGGAACGGTTGGTGACGATTTGGCGCGCGTGCAGAAGAATCGCTTGCTTTCATTTGAGGCAATGGAATGCGCGCCCGAATCGATTTTCGATGTGTGGCAGGTCCACAGCGCAGATGTAGTTTGTGCCCGCGCTCCACGCCCTACGGGGGAATCATACCGTCAGGCGGATGTTATTCTTACAGATAAACCAGAGGTCACTCTGTTCATGCGCTTTGCCGATTGTGTTCCCATTATGGTCCACGATCCGCGCAGTGGAGTGATTGGCATTTCCCATGCAGGTTGGATGGGCACGCTTCGAGATGTCGCCACTACCACGGTCAGTGCCATGACGAAGAATTACGGCTCGAATCCTGCGGATATCGTCGCTTGTATCGGTCCTTCGATCGGTCCTGATCATTATGAGATCGGCGCGGATGTCATTTTGCAGGTGATGCAAAAGTTTGGGGATGAATCTGAATCAATACTCGCTTCGCACAATGGGAAAATCCACTTCAACTTATGGGAGACAAATCGCCTGCTTTTGGAACGCGCCGGCGTCGGGCATATTGAAGTCTCGCGCATTTGCACTGCCTGCCATACCGAGGATTGGTTTTCGCACCGTGCCGAAAAAGGACGCACTGGTCGCTTCGGTGCATTGATCTCATTGTAGTAATTTCCCTCTCAGCAGGAGCGGGCGTGCGTCACGCTGACTGCCCGATAGGGCGTGTCGAAGTGGTGAGGGCGAATGGTGAAAGATTATAATTATCCTATGACTGACCTTGTCGCCTCCATTCGGGAAAACCATCAACGCGTTCTCGATCAAATTGCCAACGCAGCGCGCCGATCGGATCGCAACCCGGACGCAATCCGTCTTGTTGTTGTTACGAAAACGCAGCCAATCGAAATTGTGCAGGCAGCGATTGAAGCAGGGATCCGTCTCTTCGGAGAGAATTATCCCGAAGAAGGTGTTATGAAAATTCAATCACTAGCGGGGCAAAGTGGGGTAGAATGGCACATGATCGGTCATGTGCAAAGCCGCAAAGCACGCCTCGTGGCTGATCATTTTGCACTTTTACACTCGCTCGACAGCCTCAAACTTGCCCATCGGCTGGACCGTTTTGCTGCGGAACGAAACCATGTTCTGCCCGCGTTACTCGAGTTCAATACCGGTGGTGAAGAAAGCAAATCGGGATGGAATGCTTTGGATGAATCTCGGTGGAATACCTTCCTCCCTGAAATTTCTGAACTGCTGGATTTACCTCATCTGCGCGTTCTCGGACTCATGACCATGCCTCCACTGGGAACAGACCCGGAAGAATCGCGTCGCTTTTTTATACGCCTAAGGCTGTTGCGTGACCATTTGGCAGAGCAATTTCCTCAGGCAGATTGGCGGGAACTTTCGATGGGAACAAGTGCAGATTTTGAAGTGGCGGTCCAAGAGGGCGCGACCCTCGTCAGAGTGGGGACTGCCATCGTAGGTGCACGCAAATACAAGCATAGCAGTCCTATGGACAAGTCTGACGTGGGAGCGTGAAGCGTGATCGGAATCCTAATTATTATAATCAGTGGCTTGCAGCAAATCCTGATCCTGCTGGTGATCCTGTCGGTGATCTTGTCCTATTTCATGGACCCATATCATCCCCTGCGCCGTGGGTTGGATCGGATCGTGGAGCCGATGCTTACCCCGATTCGGCGTGTGGTACCGTTGGTGGGAATGATCGATTTCAGCCCATTGGTGTTGATCATTCTGATACAGATTATTGCCAGCCTTATCATTCGTATATTAATCAGCCTGAGGTAAACATGTCTGATCGCAAATTCAATCTGCATGATGGCAAAAGAGGATCTGCGCTGGCGGTGCGTGTCACACCGCGTGCAAGCCGCAATGAGGTTGTTGAATTGTTGGACGATGGCACAATCAAGATCCGGATTGCCGCGCCTCCTTCTGATCAGGAGGCGAACGAAACCCTGATCGAATTCCTCTCAGAGATATTAGGCGTACCAAAATCGCGGTTGGATATTGTGGCGGGTGTAGCCGGGCGCGATAAGCTGATCGCTGTCGTGGATATGGACACGGAAACAGTCCATAAGCGCATTCTGGCGCATTTGGGATAAGGAATAAAGGACGATCTAAACCTTACAAAGGCACTCCGAAGGAGCGAACCTTCGCAAGGTTTTTTGTTAATTTTGTGGGCTGTAAATCGAGCGATATGTGCTATAGATTTCGTAGATGAATCGGATGTAATTGCGCGTTTCCTGAAAGCGGATGATTTCCAAAAGAAGATCGGGATCGTTGCCCGCAAGCTGATTCCATACCAGTGCGTTGCCGGGTCCTGCGTTATAGGCAGCTAAACCGCCGTAGGTGCTGCCGCCGAGCATATCCCTGGTTTTATGAAGGTAATAGGAACCGAATCTCACGCTGACCAGCGGGCGATACAAATCCTCCTGATCGTATGCCGGGGGCCAAGCCAGTTCGGTGGCAATCTGTTGACCTGTGTCCGGGATGATTTGCATCAATCCATGGGCACCTGCTGTTGAGCGCACAAACCCCTCGAATAGGCTCTCCTGTCGGATCACGCTGAACATGAATAACGGATCCAATCCATACTTTTCTGCTTCGTTGATGATGAGGTCGTGATAGTACAGCCCGTAGCGCAAATGATTGAAATAGGGTGGGGCAGCCAGAGAGGCTTGCTGATTATCCTGGCCCGCGAGAGTCAGTACCTGCCGTGCCGCGGTGATCGCCGAACGATATAAACCAATTCCCAACAAATGATTCGCTAGCTGGTAAGAATCAGTGGGACTGGCGCTCACCGATTCGCGCAATGATTCAAATTCCACACGCGCTTCATCATACATGCCAAGTTCCCAAAGTTCAGTACCGCGAATGAATCTAGCATCCTGCGTCAGCGTACCAGGTCCGCTTAGATCTGTTTCGGGCGCGAGCTTGAACGAGACGCGCACCCATGCCTCCGCCTCCTTGCGTTCCTTATCGAGATCCGGATTGAAGTTGACATTCGCTGGCGTTTCAAAAGGAGCGCGTCCCAATAGGAGATCGCGGCAGCGGAAGCTATAATACCCTGCGGGGTCAGCAGCCTGTCCCTGTTGCCAGGATTCTTGTGCGGCGGCATTATCGCCCATGATGTTTTGTGTTTTACCGATCCACAGGTAGTCGCGGGCACGTTCTTCGGGTTGCGAGGCAAGCAACAGGTTGCGCTGAAAAATCATCAAGGCGCCCGAATAGTCCTGTAGGCGATAACGAGTGACACCCGCCAGGAAAAGCGCGTCGGGCATTTGTTCGCTGCTGGCATATTCATTTGCCACCCGTTCCCAGGTCTTTGCGGCTTCATCGAGTTTATTGTCGCGTTCATAGACGCGCGCCGCGTCCATCAATAGGTTTGGCGCGTACTGTGAATTCGGGGAGCCCGCCACAAAGTCAAGCAATGTTTTTTCCGCCGCTGGATAATCATTCAGTACTGCCCATTGCAGGTAGGCTTTATCCTCCCATGCGTCCACCCAGCGCGCATGGTTGCTATAGTTTTGAATGAAATAATCGTACTCTGTGATCGCTTCGTCCGTGCGCTGCATCTCGCGCAACGTGGCGGCGCGGAAATAATGTGGTGTGCCATCATTCACAGGGTTTTCGGCAATATACTTGTCAAATGCGGCAAGTGCAACGTCATATTGTGCAGCGTAATAATCTACAAGACCGCGGTTCAATTCGTCAACAGCTACATCTGCATTCACAAGCTCTACCAGGGAAAGATAGGAATAATACGAGAGTGGAAAATTGTTGACCGCGTCTGTGTAACGCGCGTATGCCTGATCTGTTTGACCCAATGCGACGTGGGCATTGCCAGCCAAGTAATCCATTTGCGCTTTGATGTAATCATTCGTCGTGGTGGAAGAAATCTGATCGTAGAGGGTTAATGCGCCAGCGTAATCGCCGAACAATGCTCGAGTTTTGGCAATCTTGATTTGCACATCTAAGCCATCGTCGAGGCGTGAAGCGGAAAGCGCAGCATTGTAGGCGGTAATCGCACTCGCGTAATCCTGGGCTTCAGAGAACGCGTCTCCACGATATTCTTGCACATAGGCATCGAGTACGCCAGGAACGCGCGTCATGTAGGTATTATAGGCATCTGCCGCTTGCGTATATTGGCTGAGCCCTGCATAGGCACGTCCCATCAGAAAGTAGGCGCGTGCAGAATAAGTTGACTCAGGATAATTCGTGATGAGGGTGTTGAGCCGGTCCAGGGCAGCCTGATAATTTTCATCCGCAAGTTCTGTGCGCCCGAGTCCCCATAGCGCCGCGGCTTTGACGCCGAAATCGGTCGAGTCGTTATAGGCGGTGAGATATTGATCGCGCGCCAAATCGTAGTCTCCATAAAACAATGCCTGATCGCCTGCATCGATTCGCACAACAGGCGGAAGTGTTGGTGGTGGCGTGGGCGTGATCGTTGGGGTTGGAGTTAACGTCGGTCCACCGGGAGTGATGGATGGGATTGCGGTTGGAATGGGTGCGGGGAATGGCTGGCACGCGGCGAAGATAAAAATCGCCCACAGCCAGGTCAATTTTTTGAGAGGATGCATGGAAACTTTATAACGGATGACATAGGGAGTGTCAATTGCAAGGACACTGAGAATATCTTAATCTTTCTCTTGGAACTCGTGATTTTGGCGCAATTCAGACAAAACTTCGACGTTCATTCCCAGCCGGAGGCTGCCCTCGTTTAGCGGAATGACGTTCTGCCCGAAGATCGCACCGAGCTTTTGTTTTCGGTATTTGCCCAGGGTTTTGAGCGGTTCCTTGCTCCGTTCGAGTGTCTCCTTGTCAATGGTCGTGACCTCGCAGCGTGCGCAGGGTTTGACCACTGCCAATTCGACGTCTCCGATCCTGATTCTGTTCCACCCATCTTCGGTAAACGGAGCGCACCCCTTGACGACAATATTGGGGCGAAAGCGATTCATCGGGACAGGTGATTCCAAATGCGAATTGAGATCGGCAAGCCCCTCTTCAGATGTGAGCAAAATAGGATAGCCATCTGCAAAGCCTGTATGATCATCTTCATGGATCATCCATTTTTCATCCACCAGACGCTTGTATCCATCCGCGATATGGACGAGTCTCACGTTTGTGCCAAGCCAATCGGAAAACCATCCTGCCGCTTCCTCGCCTTGATCGATGGCTTGGACGTCTTTGCTCTCCCAAATATTGACGGATAGACAAGTTCCGGATTGCTGAATTCCCAACTGAATGGAATCATAATTCGGCGCAGAGAGTTCGATTGTTCCATGATTCAACGTTGGGGTCACTAATGCCAGGCGTGGATATTCACGTTGGGTGAGAAATTCACCTTCCGGGGTAACAACCATCAAGCGACGGTCGTTCTGCAATCCCATGCGCTCCACATTCGCAGATTCCACTTCGAATCCGCGGCAGGCTTTGATGGGATAGTAGAGCAGAGATGAAATAGTAATCATTGGAGATTCTCGTAAATTAGCTTGGAGATATTTGCCATGCATTCATGCGCTTCGTTTTCCTGATTCTCAGGGAATCCTTTTGTCATGATCGAAAGCACATACGGTTTTCGATCTTCGGGAAAAACGATGCCTGTGTCGTGAAATACATCATCGGTCCAGCCCGTTTTATGCGCAACCTTTACAAAATTGGGCAGCAAGGCAGGGATGCTCTCGTTGAATTCCTGCCCGAGCATGATCTCGATCATCTTCCTGGATGCCTGTTCGGATACAACTTTCTTTCGGGCAATCAAGTTCATGGTTTGAGTCAATCCACGTGCGCTGGCGCTATTGTTGATTCCCAACCGAAAGGCAACCTTGTCCTCGACGCCGCGACGGACGGTGACGCCTTCGATACCAAGTGCTTCGATAAAGTCATTGACATTCTTCGTGCCGACCTTTTCGATCAGGATGTTTGTTGCGAGGTTACTGCTGCGCACGATCATCAGACGCGTCAGCTCTCCGATTGTTTCACTTTCCCCAATGCGCGGATAGAGAGTCTGCTCGGCATCATCCGTCATATCCAGCGAATACTTACTTCCGTCCGCGACGCTCGTAAAGGAATTAATAATGGGAAGGCGCTTCTCAAACGAAAGCCACCCCTCGTTCGCCTGACGGAACACTTCCATCATCACATGCACTTTGAACGTGCTGGCAGGGTGAAACGCATAGTCCGCGTTCAGGAAATACTCAGCGTCCGTCTCAAGGTCTTGGAAGGCGACCGCGATTAATTTGTCCTTTGTTTCGTCAAGAACGGAAGTCAGATCAAACATGGACACAATTGTATCAAACGCCTTCGATAACCACCATTTTGGATTGCGTAGTGGCGAGTCTCATTTTTCTTGCTTCACTGTATTCCGGCGAATTTACCCACTTCTTCGCCTGTTCGAGGCTCTCGAATTGCAATATCACCAAACGGCTCGGCGACCAATCTCCTTCGAGCGTTTCCGTCCTGCCGCCGCGCGCAATATATTTGCCGCCATATAACTCCACCGCAGCGGGCGCGAGTTTCTTGTACTCCTCATAACCAACAGGGTCATGGACTTCGATATCTACAATTACATAGGCTGTCATGGAAAATCCTTTTGGCACATGAGATCGATTCCCGCGAATTACACGTTCTCTTCAAGGAGAGCGCATGTGTTATGTACTGAATCTTGAAGGACTACCCCCTTGTGAATCAAATCTATTCGCTGCTTTCGTATTTGAACGAGACTTTCACCTTTGCGCGATAGGCAACAATCTTTCCCTCCTCCAGTTGCATATCGAGCTGGACCACTTCTGCAATACGTAGATCGCGTAACGATTGAGAAGCACGCTCCACAGCCGCCGCGGCTGCTCGCTCCCATGACTCCGTACTGGTGCCGACCAACTCAATCACTTTATAAACACTCTCTGCCATTTCTCTCTCCTTTTCTATCCCGCACGGTACGAAAACTTCTTCTCTTCTATAGAAGCGTGCGGGGTTCTAAAGCTCTCTAAACACTATACAATATTTTTCATGGCAATTCAACAATCTATTCTTTTCCTTCCACTGCTTTTCTCACATCTTTCAAAACTCCCTCCTCATCACATTTGACCAGTTCATCAAACAACCGCAACATATGCTTGACAATACCTGCATGTGGAGCGATTTTCCGCGCCTTCCTAAACGTGTCCATCGCCTCGGCAATCGTCTTTCCACGGTCCACCGTCAATCGTCCTTCGTCGACGCATAGCGCCAGCCCGCACAACGCCAACCCCTTCGCATCCAGCGCGGAATAATATTCCGACGTCTTGACAAGGATTTCATCGGCTTGAGTGATGGCGCGCGTAAAGGCTTGACGTGCACCATTCATATCTCCCTGCCGCAGTGCAATAATTCCGTAGAAGGCGGTTGTATCATGGTTATACTGTGGTGTATCGTATTGAACCGCAATTTCGATAGTCGCACGGGCATTTGTTGAATCGTTTTGAAGTAGATAAACTTCTGATAATCTGGATCGACCAAACTGCTGCATTGGCTGAAATGATATTTGATCAGCAATTCGGATTGACTGCTCAATATATTCTTGACTTTTTCTGTATTCTTCAAAATCCAAGAAGCCTGATCCAATATTCTCAAGGCAAATAGCCTCGCCCATTAGGTTGCCTGTCTCACGAGCAATTACCAATGCTTGTTCACAGAGATCAATAGCTTGGCTCATATCGCCTAAATCTGCATATCGATTTCCGAGATTGCCAAGTAGAGCGCGTTCGCCGCCTCGATCACTGATCAGGCGGGCAATAACTAATGCTTCTTTATAAAGGTCTAGGGCCTTGTACACTTCGCCCAAATACGCGTATGAAGTACCTAGATTTGCGAGTGAGTTGGCTTCACCGCGTCGGTCACCCGTTTCACGGGCAATAACCAATGCCTGTTCATAAAATTCAATGGCTTTCCGCTCCTCACCCAAATTTGAATATGTGACCCCCAAATTACCAAGACGGCTTCCTACACTGCTTCGGTCACTAATTTCATGGGCAATAGCCAATGATTGTTCATAAAACTCAATGGCTTTGCGAGCCTCACCCCAAGATGTATAAGCATTTCCCAAATCATTAAGATATACTCCCTCCGCTTGACGGTTCATTGTAGCTTTTGATAAAACAATTGCTTTATCAAAGCATACAATTGCTTGCCTAATATTTCCTATCTCTAATAGGGCTTTTCCAGTAATGCCAACATTGATTCTAGCCAGATTGAAGTCCTTTATATTCCCTTCTAGTTTTTCACGCAAATCCAATGCTAAGCGAAAATGTCCCCATAGAAGCAGGTAATCAAAATCAATCTCAGTTAAAACACTAGCAGCGGTATCGTAATCACCTGCATCACAACGGAGATCAAATTCTGCTAACTGCGCACTTAGGTCACTTAAATTTTTCCATTCGGCTTTCGGTTTGCGTACTTCAACAAAATAGTCAGCCGCTCTTAAAGTCAAGGAGTGTCGATCCCAAGTTCGAGCACGTGCTCCTTGTCCAATTCTTTTGTCAGGATTTCCCTTAGGCATTCGACTCAATGCATATTCTTGATCGGCTGGATGTAAAAAATATCTCTTTGCCTCACGCCGCACAAAATGCATACTGACCAGACGCTCTAAAATCGAAGCACTATTTATTCCCAGAACGTGAAATTGCAATGCGAAATCTACTGCCGCATACGACACAGGACGGTTGTAAATTGCCAATGCTTGAATTGCTTTTTGACTTATTGGATCGAGACGACTAAAGGCTTCTCCGACATATTTTTCAACGACCGTTTTAGGAATACCCTCAATTAGCAGTTCTTCTACATTGGAGTATCGGTCGACACAAATAATCGAATAAAAAGCCTCAAGAGCTCGAGGATATCCAAGCGTAGCTTCTCTAATTCCACCTAGTAGTTCATCAATCGCATCACGCAAACCTGCTCGACCGTCTTTATCCATCTTACGAAGAACGTTTTCTGCGTGTGGGGAGGGGAGCCCTTCATCCAAGTGTTTAATAAACTGTCTGGCCGTCTCGATTTGACTTAATCCGCGAGGTAATGTTCGTGTGGTGATCAATATTTTTAGAAAATGAAGATCGGCTTGTAAAATTGCCTTCAAAGCTTCATATAATTCTTGGTCATTAATGTTATCTGCTGCATCCAATAAATTCTCAAAATTATCTAGTAAAAGAACTACTGGTCGCGGGGGCAAAGCATTTAATAAATAACGAATTTTTTCATCTATCGGTACTTTTGCTTCTTTGTATAACTGCTCTAGCTTTCCAGCTTTTTGAGGCTCAATCACTTGAAGAAGCCCAGAAAAAATATTGGCTACATTGATTTTGTAGTTGCTGATCTCACTTAAATAAATAATTCCACCAACATTGAGTGCTCCTAATTCGTTAGGAAATTCTCCGTTTTCGAGGTGTTGTAGAACTCGACAAGCTAATACAGTCTTTCCAGATCCGGCGCGCCCATTGATAGTCATTATTCGTTGATAATCATTAGACTTTATCGGAAATAGCATTATGATAGGCGAATGCTCATCTACGAAGAACTAAAAACCAACACTCGGAAATTTGTTTCATTAACAAGTCTAACAGCAGAAGAATTCAAATTTCTGCTGCCGGCATTTGAACG
>WNFZ01001495.1_pt1 | contig 28893 bp, 24 predicted proteins | sample 5400081 | NCBI WGS metagenome assembly WNFZ01 (sample SAMN13153365, study PRJNA577476) | soil metagenome | isolation source: 80 cm soil or saprolite under grassland replicate 1 | place: USA:California | collected 2016-06-15 | reverse complement strand
CAGTTCCGCCGCGTCCTCGATCGCCGTGTATGAGGCGAGTGCTGGACTGGCGGGTTCGGTCATCTTGGAAGTGCCTCTCGCTCTGTGATGGCGTCAACCAGTTTTAAGATCTGTCGGGTTGTCAGGCTCTCGGGCTGGCATACCACTGCGGGAGTTTGCATGCGTGTGGCTTGGACGAACAATTCAGGCGCGGGTGTGAGTGTGGTGATAATCTCATGTCCTAGTTTGGTTTGCACCTGACTGGAGGGGAGTTGTGTGTCGGAGCGCAAGCGATTATTCAGCACTACATGAATGTTCCTCTTGAAGATACCGAGCGCGGCAATATCATCGATCAACGCTGTGGCATGGATGATGGTGTTTGGCACGCCTTCAATCACAATCAGGATTTCGTTGCATAATGGCAGAATCTTTTCTGCAAAGGGCTGGAGTGCCACGCCGAGATCAAGGACAACAAAACGCGCCAAGCCTGTGAGCCGTTTGACTACCATTTCATAATTGGCAGTCTGATTGACAAGATGCATATCGCGCGGACGATCGGATGCCAGTAAAAACTTCAATCCCGATGGATGACCTACAAGAGCATCGCGCACCCTATCGCGCGTGACCTCATTCAACCTCGTGAGTCCTAATAAATCCACAAGACCTGTTGGGTTGCTCGCACCCATATCCAATGAAAGCGCGCCTTGTCCTGGTAGCATCTCAGCCACAATCACATCACTCTTGGTACGCGATTGCAAACTTGCAGCGAGGTTCACAGCCAATGATGTAGTACCCAATCCACCGCGTGCGCCGAGAACGCCGATCACATATCCGTGAGTTTCATCCTTACTAGTGGCGCCTGCGGCTCCCTTCTTGTCGTTGGCGCGCGAAAGCAGGGTTTTGACTCTTGTCTGTAATTCAGAAGGGTGTGTGGGCTTGGTTAAATAATCATTTGCACCCACTTCAAACCCAATCACTTTGTCGTCGAGCTGGGTCTTAGCGGTGAACATCAGGATTGGTGTTTCCATCGTAGACGGATTGCGCCTCAGGCGTCGCGTGACTTCATATCCGTCCATATCTGGCATCATAACATCGAGAAGAATTAAATCCGGGTCTTCCTCAAATGCTTTGTCCAATCCCTGTTGACCGTTTGTCGCGGCGCTGATCTGGTATCCCTGTCGTTGTAGCATTAGTCCCACCAGGCGAAGTGTATCGAGGTCGTCGTCAATGATCAGGATTTTTTCACTCATTATTGAATATTCCTTAAAAAAGCTTTCAACAGTCTAGCATAAAGCAGGCAGTAGGGCAAGCCAAAAGACTTCTCTGCAAGTATGCTATAATGAAAAGCATCAAGGGACAACTCCCAAGCCGGGGATGACAGGCTTCGACGGGAGAGGCTGGTCCCGGAATGCGAGCCGAGAGGCGCCGAACTCGATAACTCAGCGCAAACAATCAAGTGCCAATCGCACTTCCTACGCTGCTATGCCCCTCGCTGCATAAGCGATAACATAACAGCCGCTCTCCTTGATGAGAGCGCGTCCGCCGGCACCTTCCTCCGCCAGGTGACGGATCGGGCGAAACAATGGTGGAGTGCCGCACACAACGTCACTACATGTGCGAAAGACTAGTGGCTGGTCGTAGAGAGTTCCTGTCGGACGAGACCTCTGCGGTGACAAACCTCGACCGACTACGCTCGTAGATTTCCGAGGGTCGATTCTTTCGGACGCGGGTTCAATTCCCGCCATCTCCACAAACCAGATTGACCAGCATTTATGCTGGTCAATCTCACTTAACAAAGAACCTTGCGAAGGTTTACATCCTGCGAACAGCCTTCGCAAGGTTGAATATAACAGAGTTCAATGAAAAAAACATTTCTTCTCCTGGGATGCCTCATCCTGATCACTGCCTGCCAACCCGCGACAGCAACGCCTTTGGCACCTCTCTTCCCAACAGCAACGTCTCTTCCAACGCCGATCCCCATCACCGATACCCCGGCGCCGACTCCTACGCTCGAGCCGTCTCAAACTCCCTTTCCGCAATTCTTTACCAACGAATTTGACTCGTCGTTGGCGGGTTGGGTAATTCTGCAGGCCGGGAATGATTCTGTTCCCAATATCAAAGCGGAAAACAGCAGACTCCTGCTTCAAATGGATGCACTGTATACATGGGTCTATGCTCTCTATGGTGCGCAGGATTATGACAATGTGCACGTCGAGACAAAATTCATAAACAACGCGCTGAGTCCCGCGGCGATTGGTTTGATCTGCAACTACAGTGATACAGACGGCTGGCTCGAATACAACGTGTCCACCGACGGAACATACAATGTGTTGTATGGAAAGTGGCTGTCCAATGGCGTTGCTGATTACCTTCCTGTTCTGAGTGGTTCTTCTGGTCAAATTCAACAGAGCGGAGTGGAGCAGCAGATCGGAATGACATGTTCGAACGGTACTCTCGCCCTTTATGTCAACGGCATCCTCATCCGCAATGTGGATGTAAGCCATTACGAACGTAATAGCGGCAAGGTTGGCGTCACAGCATCTTCATTCGAAAATACACCTGTCATTGCTTCGTTTGATTGGGTGACGATAAGCCAACCATAAATCCAATTTAATTTCTACATAGCGTTAACAGTTTTCTTGCATTGGGGCGGTAAGATGGGAGCATTGAAAATAATTGTGCACTAAACATGTGCAAACGAATTAAATGCAAGGAGCCTCTCTATGGCAAAGATAATTGGTATTGACTTAGGAACAACAAATAGTGTTGTCGCCGTAATGGAAGGCGGACAGCCAACCGTAATCTCCACAGCGGAGGGGGGCAGACTGTGCCCATCGGTTGTAGCCTTCAATAAAAACGGCGAACGACTCGTCGGTCAGACAGCGAAGCGACAGGCAGTCGTCAACTCGGAAAATACGATCTACTCCATCAAGCGGTTCATCGGTCGTCACTATGATGAGACGGAAACGGAACGCAAGATGGTTTCGTATGAAGTGATTCCGGGTCCATCCAACGACGTGCGTGTGAAGATCCCGATCACGAACCGCGAATATTCGCCGCAGGAAATCTCAGCGATGATCCTCGGCAAACTTAAAGCGGATGCTGAAGCGTATTTAGGACAGTCTGTAACGCAGGCAGTCATCACCGTCCCCGCGTATTTTAATGACAGTCAGCGTCAGGCGACAAAAGACGCTGGTAAGATCGCGGGTCTGGAAGTGCTTCGTATTATCAACGAGCCAACCTCGTCCGCTTTAGCATATGGACTTGATAAAAAGAAGAATGAAACAATCCTTGTCTTCGACCTGGGTGGTGGCACGTTTGATGTGTCCATCCTCGAAGTGGGTGAAGGCGTGATCGAAGTGAAATCCACGAATGGTGACACACACCTCGGCGGCGATGACTGGGATCAGCGCATCGTCAACTGGGCGGCAGATGAATTTAGGAAGGAACAAGGCATTGACCTGCGCAGTGATCGTCAGGCATTACAGCGTCTGCGCGAAGCTGCCGAGAAGGCCAAGATCGAACTTTCATCTGTGATGGAAACCGAGATCAACCTGCCGTACATCACTGCCGACGCCAGTGGACCGAAACATTTACAGGTAAAACTGACCCGCTCCAAATTCGAGCAAATGACCGAAGACCTGCTCGACCGCTGCCGCAAGCCGTTCGAAGCCGCACTAAAAGACGCGGGCATGAATGCAGGCAAACTCAATGAGGTAGTTCTTGTCGGTGGCTCATCCCGCATGCCGATGGTCCAGGATTTGGTTCGCAAGCTGACAAATGGCAAAGAACCGAACAAAGGCGTCAATCCAGATGAAGTCGTCGCAATTGGCGCGGCAATTCAAGGTGGTGTGCTTGGCGGTGAAGTCAAAGATATCCTCCTGCTCGACGTCACGCCGCTTTCGTTAGGTGTTGAGACCATGGGCAGTGTAATGACGAAGATGATCGAACGCAACACGACCATCCCTGTTCGCAAGACAGAAGTGTATTCGACTGCTGGAGATAATCAGACTGCTGTGGATATTCATGTTCTACAGGGTGAACGTCCGATGGCAAATGACAATATGTCGCTTGGACGCTTTCGCCTTGATGGCATTCCACCGGCTCCGCGCGGTATCCCGCAGGTGGAAGTCACGTTCGATATCGATGCGAATGGTATCCTGCATGTAACTGCGAAGGATAAAGCCTCCGGCAAGGAGCAGAAAGTCACAATCACGGCTTCGACTAACTTGAATAAAGGTGATATTGATCGCATGGTTCAGGAAGCCCGTTCTCACGAAGCAGAGGATAAGAAGCGCCGTGAACTGATCGATGTAAAGAACACTGCGGACAGTTTTGTTTATCAAACGGAAAAGGCGCTACGCGATTTGGGCGACAAAGTCCCATCTGCCGAACGCAGCACGATTGAAGGCAAGATCAACGACTTGAAATCCGCTTCGCAAACCGACGATGTTAACCGCATCAGGAAAGCCAGTGAGGATGTTGAACAGGCATTCCATGCGCTGAGCCAACAGCTCTATTCACAAGGACAGCCTCAACCTGAAACTCAAGGTGGACCGTCCACACAGCACAATAATGGCGGCGATGATGTCATCGAAGGCGAAGTAAAAGAGTAAAACGAATAAACTGCCGAGAGATAAAAAAGCTCTCGGCAGTTCTTATTTTTAAACCATAGGCGTCCTGTCGCGTTTGATCTTCTGAAAAGATGATTCATTTCGAGTAGCAATCTGGTGCTGTGGGTTTCACAGATATTCCTCAAAAGGTCACGGATCTCCGCCAGAAGTTACTACTCAATTCCTTAGAGTTTGGTGAGAAACGATTCTCTCTTTTATATCTATTTATGCCAGATGTATAATCTTCGCCATGCAAAACCGCTTTAATCGTAAATGGGCAATTCCCGCAATTATTGTTTTCATTATCGGTCTTTACTATGTTCCTCCGATTCATAGCAGATTGTCATGGCGGTTTGACGCTGTGCGCACCCAGATCAAATACATGATCAATCCGCCGGACGAAGCAGTCTTCCAACCCGGACAACAAAATCAGATCAATCTCGCGGTCACGCAGACGATGCAGACTCTCCAAGCGACTCTCACGCCGCAGGCTTCCGCGTCCATTGCTTTGACTTCCACGCCTGAGCCGGGTCCCACCGCACAACCGACCATCCCGTCCACGCCTCTGCCTGCCACCGTTATGTTGCAGGGAGTCAAATACGAGCATCAGCATGGGCGACTCAATTATTGTGGGCCGTCGAACTTTTCGATGGCTTTGACATTCTGGGGTTGGAAAGGGAACCGGGATGTAGTCGGCAAAGCAGTCAAGCCTTCAGACAAAGACAAGAATGTAATGCCGTATGAATTCCAAGATTTCATTGCTGACAATGTGCACGGCATGACATCTGTTGTCCGCTATGGTGGCGATATTGATATGCTCAAGCGGATGGTTTCCGCCGGTTTTCCTGTTGTTGTTGAGAAGGGAATCTACGAAGTCGATGTCAACGGCAAGTACGGCTGGATGGGACATTATGCCTTTGTCACAGGTTACGATGACACGACTCAGGAAATCATTTATCAGGATACCTATCAGCCTGATCCGGCAGCGAATCCTGGACCCAATCGTCACATCAAATACTCAACCTTTATCGAAGGCTGGCGCGCGTTTAATTACGTGTTCGTGGTTGTTTATCCTGGTGACAAGCAAAATCAGGTCATGACTCTGCTCGGTCCACTGGCGGACGAAACGGGGGCAGCCCGTCACGCTTTGGCTGTTGCCCAATCTGAAGCGCAAACCCTCACCGACATCGATCAATACTTTGCCTGGTTCAACATCGGCACGAGCCACGTCATGTTGCTCGAATATGCGGATGCATCCATTGCATACGATTATGCGTTCAATCTGTACGCAAACCTCAATGTTGAAGATTCGGTTCGTCCATATCGTATGATGTGGTACCAGACCGGACCTTACAAAGCGTACTTCTATGCCAATCGTTTTTCAGATGTGATCAACCTTGCCAATACAACTTTAAATGATACGATTTCCGAACCTGTGCTCGAGGAGTCTCTCTATTGGCGCGGACAAGCCTATTACATGGCAGGCAAAACCGACCTCGCCGTAAAAGATTACCGTGACGCACTTAAAGTCCATCCAAAGTGGATTCCTGCTACAGAAGCATTACAGGATTTAGGATTGCAGCCATAATTCGTCCACTAGTGGGCTAGTCTACTGGTCAGCTAGTTTTGACGAGGAGACTAACGACTAGAAGACAAGCAGACTACTCGCCTATGAAACTCCTCCACTTCGCCGACGCTCACATTGATATGGCAAACTATGGACGCCATGATCCTCAAACAGGATTGCCTCTTCGCGTCCTTGATTTTCTGCGGGCGCTGGATGTCATCATCGACGCGGCAGTCGATGAAAAAGTGGACATGGTCATCTTTGCGGGAGATGCTTATAAAGATCGATCTCCCGCGCCGACCTTTCAACGTGAGTGGGGCAAACGCATCATCCGTTTATCTCAGGCAAAAATCCCAACGTTACTTCTTGTAGGGAATCACGACCTGTCCCCAGCGATGGGGCGTGCTCATGCCATTCAGGAATTTGACACATTGCAAGTTCCCTACGTGCGCGTGCTGCAAAAACCGGAATTTTTGACATCGGATGACCTGTGGGGTTTGCCCATCCAGGTCATAGCGATGCCGTGGGTGTCACGTTCTGGCTTAATGGCATCTATCGAAACCAGCGCCATGGATGTAAAGGAACTGTTTGCAGGTATCGAAGCCCGCATCTCTGGGCTTGTCGAAGATTGGATCAATGAAGCGGATTCCAATTTACCTCTCATTTTGACGGCTCATGCCTCTGTGGAAGGCGCAATGTTTGGCGCGGAACGCATGGTGATGTTAGGGAGTGATCTTGTCCTGCCAACCTCTTTAGTTAAAGATGTACGACTCGATTATGTGGCTATGGGGCACATCCACAAGCCGCAGGATGTCAACGAAGGAAATTATCCGCCTGTGATTTATCCTGGTTCCATTGAGCGCATCGATTTTGGTGAAGCAATGGATGATAAATTTTTTATCATTGCTGATATTGTACGCAATGGAACAACTGTTGAATGGAGAAAGATCGAAGGGACGCGTCCCTTCATTGAACGACGAGTCATCATCAGGTCCACGGAGAACGTGACGGATGAATTGATCCGCGCATTGCCGTCGCTGGATAAAATGACAGAGGCGATTGTTAAATTGACGGTGGAATATCCAAGGGAACTGGATGTATTGATCGATGAAAGTGCACTTCGAAAATATACCGAGTGCGCCTTCGAATTCCATCTCGCCAAACGACCGAAGACCGATGCGCGTGTGCGTATCCCAGAGGGACAGGCGGTCAGCAGTTTGAGTCCGCTGGAACTGCTGACACAATATTTTGAATCAGCAAAAATAAAAGAGTCAGATGAATTGCAAAATTTAGCGCGGGAAATCATTGCGGACGACTCACTCGACGATTGACACCTGAAACCTGGCACCTCGCACCTGACACACCATTTTTTTGTTGTAGACTCACTTCACATCACCCGCAACATCGAGGATATCCCTTTGGAAAAAAAGCGTGCGTCATCTCCCGCCTTCGTTGTCGTTGTGTTCTTCCTTTTTGTGCTTCTGCATCAGACTGACAAACTGCTAATTGGTTCTTTGCAGATTCCCGTAAGTAAAACATTCGGCTTGAATGATCTTCAGTGGGGGTTTGTCAACACGGGCGCGTTGATCGTTGGTACGATTTTCTATCCTATCTGGGGATATTTGTATGATCGCTACGCACGCGCTAAATTGCTTGCGCTGGCTTCCTTTATCTGGGGAGCAACCACCTGGTTGAGTTCAATTGTCACCTCGTATCCTGCTTTTCTAGCAACCCGTTCCTCCACGGGCATTGATGACTCATCCTACCCTGGTTTGTACAGTTTGGTAGCGGATTACTTCGGTCCCAAATTGCGCGGCAGGATCTATGGTCTGTTGCAACTAGCGCAGCCAATTGGATATCTGTTTGGCATGATCCTCGCCTTGATCGTTGCACCCATGCTTGACGACAAAGTACTCCATTTGGAAGGCTGGCGCACGATCTTCCTTGGGACAGGCTTGCTGGGACTCTTCATGACGGCGTTGATCTATTTCGGCGTCAGGGATGTGCCGCGCGGTCAATCAGAACCCGAATTCGAGGAAGTAGCAGAGATGGGACAGTTCCGCTTCAACTGGGATGCGCTGAAGGATGTGCTGAAGAAGAAGACTATGTGGTTCGTCTTCTTACAGGGTTTCGCGGGGGTCTTCCCGTGGAACGTCATCACCTTCTTCTTCTTTGGTTATCTCATGACGGAGCGCGGCTACGATAACAACTCGGTCCTGCTGACGATGGGACCGGTGGTGTTGATCCTTGCCGCGGGATATTTCGTCGGCGGTGCGCTCGGTGACTGGCTTTTCAAGCACACACTCAAAGGACGCATTCTTGTTTCCAGCGTGGGCGTGCTGCTGGGAGCGATCTTCCTTTTCTTCGCGATGAATACGCCCGTCGCTGACAAGAATACTTTTTTTATTTTGATGTGCCTGACCGCGCTGTTCATGCCGTTTTCTTCTCCTAATGTCACGTCTACCGTTTTTGATATTAGTCTGCCGGAAGTTCGCAGTTCTGCGCAAGCAGTGGAATATTTCATTGAGAATAGTGGCGCGGCATTAGCTCCAACTCTTGCTGGCGCGATTGCTTTTTCCACAGGTAGTAAACAGTTTGCGATCACGGTTGTTTGTATTACAGCATGGATTCTGTGCTTCTTCCTTTATCTCGGTGCGCTGTTCTTCGTGGATAACGATATTAAATCGTTGCATGCCCAGCTAGCGGAACGAGCAAAATCAATGTAACCCTGGTAGGGGCACGATATATCGTGCCCCTCCATGTTATTGCCGCGCTTTGTAATACTAATTTGAGTTCATTTGGCAGTTAAATTCTAGATGGGGGATAGCTACAATTACTGTCAGAGATAACAGTATGACAATCATTGTTGCCGACACCACCTGTGGATTACCGCGTGACATTCTCACGCAGCGCGGGATTCCGCTTATTCCTCAAGTCGTGACATTTGAAGATCAGCCCTATCACGATGACAAGGATTTGGATATTGCCACATTCCTGAGTAAGCTGAAAGCCTCCTCCACGCTACCAAAGACTGCTGCGCCAGAACCGTCGTTATATTTCCCAATCTTTGAAGAAGCAAGAAAGAAAAGGGAAAGCGTGATTGTTGTCGCGCCGACAGGTAAGGCAAGTGGGACAATTCGTTCGGCAGAGACGGCTGCACAGGATTTTCAGGATGTGAACATTTGTATCGTTGACACACAAACCATCTCCTGTAACCTCGGTTCACTGGTACTTGTTGCGGACGATATGGCGAAAGAGGGAAAATGTGCTGATGAAATCGTTGCGAAACTCAATACCTTGATTCCTCGTGGGCGATTATATTTTGTTGTAGATACCCTCGAATATCTTGCAAAGGGTGGTCGCATTGGCGGGGCGAAGAAACTCTTAGCAGAATTGCTTGAGATCAAGCCGATCCTCCAGGTCAAGGATGGACAGATCGAACCGTTTGAACAGCAGCGCACAAAAAGACGGGCACTCGCGCGTCTTGTGGATGTGGTTGCAGAGTCATGCACAGGTGGAGAAGACGCCCATTTGTGCATGTTGCAGGTGGAGGCTGAGAAAGAGGCGGAGGCGATGGTCAAGGAATTGAAATCCAGAGTCCCGGTTTCCAATATCCCCATTTACGATTTGCCGCCTGCAATTGTCGTTCACGCAGGTCCAAAAGCCATGGGAGTGGGCTTCTTTGTTTGATGTCATCGTGAACGAAGCAATCTCCTCGCAATGGTATAATTTTTACGCTAAACACATAAATTCGCACAAAAGTGCTTTTTATTGAAGGAGAAAGACATGTCAGGTCATTCAAAATGGTCAACCATTAAACGAAAAAAAGGCGCGGCAGATGCCAAGCGCGGCGCGATCTTTACGCGTCTTGCTCGCGAAATCGTGATGTCAGCCCGCGACGGCGGCAGTGATATCGATTCGAATTTCCGTTTGCGCCTCGCGGTGGATAAAGCCCGCGCAGAAAACATGCCGAAAGATAACATCGAGCGCGCTATCAAACGTGGCGCGGGGGAAGATAAAGACGGCGTGGTGTTCGAGCAGATCACATATGAAGGCTACGCTCCGCATGGAGTGGCAGTGATGGTGGAGACCGTCACCGATAATCGCAATCGTACCGTATCCGATCTCCGTCATGCCTTTAGCAAGATGGGCGGCAATATGGCAGAGCCTGGCGCAGTTGGTTGGCAGTTTGAACGAGTTGCCTATTTCTCTTTCCCGTCCAGCGCGATGAATTTCGATAAAGCGTTTGAACTCGGTATCGAAGCGGGTGCAAACGATGTAATTGACGACGATGAGACCATCGAAATCATCGCTCCCGTGGAAGCTTTCAAGATCGTCGCAGACGCTTTGCACAAGGCAAAAGTTCAGCCAGAAGAGGCAGGCTTGCGTATGCTCCCTAAACAGGAAATGGAACTCGACACCGAAGACACCATGCAGGTGCTGAGAGCGCTCGAAACCATTGAGGATTTAGATGACGTTCAGAATGTCTACTCGAACCTCAAGGTCTCAGACGAAGCGCTAGCTGCACTCGAAGCCGCGTAATCTTCTTTATCATTAACCACGAAGGGCACGAAGGTTCACAAAGAAAAACCTTCGTGCCTTTGTGTTCTTGGTGGTGAATCAAAATGACTCTTGCATTAGGGATTGACCCAGGTACAGCAACCACAGGCTTCGGATTCGTTCGCCTCGAACAGGATGGAAGCCTGGTCGCCGTTAAATATGGCGTGATCTTAACTCCAAAAGAAGCAACTGCCCCCGTACGGCTGGAGATGCTGTATGACCAGTTGCATGAGATCCTGACAGAATACAAACCCGATACTGCTGCTGTTGAAAAATTATTCTTTTCCCGAAATGTGACCACCGCCCTCGCAGTGGGACAGGCGCGTGGCGTGGTGATGTTATGCATGCAACAGGTGAGAATCGAACCGTTTGAATACACTCCGAATGAAATAAAACAGGCAGTTGCCGGTTACGGTGGCGCAGACAAAAGACAGGTGCAAGAAATGGTGCGTGCGCTGTTGCAGCTTGATTCCATCCCTAAGCCTGATGACGCTGCCGACGCCCTCGCAGTCGCCATCACGCACTTGAATACGAAGCGATATGATCAATTTGTGTAGGGTCGATCAGCTCAGCTGGCCGACCCTACAGTATTTACGGTAAAATCCAATTATGATAGCAACTCTGCGCGGTGAAGTTTCTCAGATTGAAGATACTGCCTTCATCCTTGAAGTCGGCGGTGTGGGACTACGCATCTTTGTCCCGTCCCCGTTGAAGACTCGACTCAAAGTCGGTGAGACGCTTATGTTATACACGCATCTCGTCGTCCGCCAGGATGCACTGATCTTATATGGATTTGAATCCCAGGCGGATCGTGAACTCTTTAACATCCTTCTCGGTGTGGATGGAGTCGGTCCTAAAGTAGCCTTGTCTGTCTTATCTTCGATGACATTAGATTCAATACAACGCGCAGTTTTTGCCGATGAAGGCGATGTGCTTAGCCGCGTCCCCGGTGTTGGAAAAAAGACCGCCCAAAAGATGGCTCTCCATTTGAAGGATAAACTTAAACCCACCGATGCACTGGCGCGAGTTGCTGCGATGTCCGATACAGATAGTGAGGTCCTTGCCGCGTTGACTGCATTGGGCTACTCCGTCGTCGAAGCACAAGCCGCAATCCAGTCGCTGCCAAAGGATGCACCAGATGATACCGAAGAACGATTAAGGCTGGCGTTACAATACTTTCAATAGGGAATTCATTGTCCATGTTTTGGAAAAAATTCAGGGCAAGCATTTGGTTGGAAATAGCGGCCCTGACGATCCTTTCTGCTCTTGTATATTTGATTCCCATCAAAGGGTTATCCTATTATCGCGATGATTGGTATTACATGTACGATGGCTTGGTTGGGGGAGGCAAAATCTTTGTAGAGATGTTTCGACATCTTCGCCCGGCGCGGGGACCACTATTTGAATTGTTGTTTAGCTTGTTTAGCAATAATCCACAACCCTATTTGATCTTGTTATATGTCTGGCGGTTGCTGGGCGGGATCGGTGCACTATGGTTATTCCGCATCTTATGGCCCCGGCAACGAAGCGCTACTTTCTTTATGGCGTTGCTGTACCTGCTCTATCCCGGTTTTTTGTGGTGGGTACAGGGTTTTGAATATCAGCCGATGGTGTTGAGCGCAACATTACAAATCTTCTCGATCGTCTTTACGCTCAAGGCAGTACAAGCGAAGCTGAGTTATGCTCGTGTGATATGGTTCGTGAGCGCGCTGATTACCGGTTGGGGAGCACTTGCCTTCGTGGAATATGCGATTGGTATGGAAGTTTTTCGTTGGTTGTGCGTATACATCCTCTTCAGACGTGGTTTCCAGTCGCAACGCCAAACAATAGTCGCAACGCTGCGCTCTGTTGCTGTCAGTTTGCTTATCCCAATTGGATTCCTTTTCTGGCATCAATTCATTTTTGTAAACGAGCGTAAAGCTGCAGATCTCAGTCTGCAAATGGGCGCGCTGCTATATGATCCGGGCACAGGATTGTGGTGGTTTGTACACCTTTTTCAAAGCCTACTTAATGTTTTGGTCTTTGCGTGGACATCGCCGTTCAATCAGACTTTCTTTAGCTTACGTTTAAGGGATGCTTTGTTTGCCTTTGGCTTAATGATCGTAGTAGTAGCCCTTGCGCTTAGCATAAATCGCTTGATTCCCGATGCAAATGAAAAGGATGAAGGACTCGCTCTGTCCCGGACCTGGCAATGGGAAGCGATTCTAATTGGCTTCGTCGGTGCTGGAGCGGGGGTGCTCCCGATCATCATCGCCAACCGCGTTGTGACCTTTGAGCGTTTCTCGCATTATGCACTTCCAGCTTCATTGGCAGCGGCAGCCTTCGTGATGGGATTGACCTATTTGCTGGTCGATTCGCCTATTCGCTTGGCGGCTATATCTGTATTCGTGGGCTTTGCTGTGTTGACTCACTCTGCCCTCGCGTTCCATACACAAACTGAGGAAGCGCTGATTCAAGAATTCTGGCATCAAGTAAGTTGGCGCGTTCCCAATCTAAAAGCCGGGACTGTGCTGCTCGTCAATTATGCGGGCATGGACTATCAAGAGGGGAACGATGTGGTCTGGGGTCCAGCCAATTTCATTTATTATCCTGATCCTCAGAAGCAAACCCCGGTGATTGTTTCGATAGCAGCCGCACGTATGGAATCGGATACGCCGAAAAACATCCTCGAAGGTGCAGAGTTGGAACAGAACTATATCGTTGTTAACGATATTAAATATGATTTTGACAATTTACTTGTTATGACAATGCCATCCGAAAATTCCTGCGTTCATGTCATGGATCAGAATGTGGCTGAGTTATCGGTTGCCGATTCGGCGCTCATCGCTTTGGGGTCAAACAGATCAGATATCGAAAATGTTCTCGTCGACGCAGAGTCGCCGGTTCCCATGCAGAATATCTTTGGTACAGAACCCTCTCACAACTGGTGTTATTACTATCAGAAGGCGCAGTTGGCACGTCAGCTGGGAGATTGGAAGGAGATCATGAAGATTAATAATCAAGTGACCAAACTTGATTTGCATCCGAATGACCAGATTGAATGGATGCCATTCCTCCAAGCAGCGGCGATCTCTAATAGTCAGAATCTGATCAAACAAATTTCGACGCGTATCAACACACAGCAGTTATACAAGCAGCAGGCGTGTCAGAATTTGAAAGCCATGCAACTTTCGCCAGAAACGCGAGACCAGGTGAATAAATTGTTCTGTGGAGGTGCGACGAATTAATCGTTCAGTATCTCGGTTAACGTATCCGATAGATTGTTTTGTTTCCTACTTTTGCTTCCAAGTAATAATTCTCTTCCACAAATCGAAAAAATTCATCCAGATTATCGGGTGGATACTCCCAGGCAAATCCATCAGCGATCTGTTGGGTACGCTGTTTGGGGTCCAGCGAAAGTGATTCCTCATCTCCCAGGTCCACGATCAAAATAGGATGTGTGGATTCAACATCCTGCAGGAACTGGTCACTCAACTGTTTTGCAATATTCGAGCGAAGATATAGTGGATAGAACAGAGATGCACTCGGTGTTGCTCGATTTGACATGAAATTTTCACCGGGCGATGCTGCCCAAAACAAGACCAAGTCGCTGGGTTGCGTATGGTTTTCCACGTATGCCGCAGTACGTGTACGGATTTCGATTCCAATTGCATCGCGATTAGCGATTCGTTGAATAGCTTTTTCATACTCAATAGCGTGTCCACCGATCAAAAAGAAAGCGAATGCACCAACAGCACTTGTGCCCAGAGCGATTCGCTCCCATAACAGCGGGCGTTTAATACGCGCAGATAGGCGCGACGTCAGCAAATGGAGCGTCAGTCCACTAAGCAGACAGAGAAATGGTAGCCAATTTATAAAGTAATGAGGATAGTTTCTCTTGGCTAAATCACTCATATAAATTATCAGAGGCCAGCCAATCAAAAGCAGGAAATAAATTGACTGTTTTAATGTCAGCGCGTAATAAAGTGCAATAAGGTAGCCAGCAGTGGCAATCCACGCGAGCCAGCCAAAGATTCGAAAACCAGCTACTAGCGGGGATGTAGTTGTGATAGCAGTATTACTATATGTAAAATTATAAAAGATGGATGCCTCGACCGCATCAGAGAGGATACCTTGTCTCCAAAAGTAAAAACCTGTGATGAGAATTGGCAGAAGTATGCCAGACCCAGCCCAAAGGATTTGGGTAAATAAAACACGCCAGTTACGCTGCATTATTTGTAGGAGAAAGAATGTGAGAAGGATTACAGCTTCGACCACCGCATTGTTTGGACGAAAAAGAAAACTGATGCTGAATGCCAATCCCAACAAAAAGCTATAGAGGCGATTTTTCGGCACCTCCATTAATTTTAGGAAAAGGATAAAGGAGAAGAAATGCAGGGATAACGGATACTCTTCTGTAAAATTGCCGCCCTCCAAGGCTAGGCTAAAGCCAATGATCCAAAGGATAAGAGCGCCGATTGCGGGTAAAGTTCCCCACAGTTTTTTGACGCTTATATAAGAGAACAGACCTGCAGCGAACAGGGAAACAAATTCAATCATCCATACGCCCCAGCGTGAACCACGTCCAATCACCAATGCAGCCGCGTCGAGATAAAAAATCGCCGGGGGTTTGCTATCCCAGGCGTCACGATAAGGGAGTTTACCGTGAAGGATTTGATCGCCAATATAAAGAAATGCGCCAGAATCGCGACGAGGGAGCCGTGTACCTGGATTCCCTTGTTCTAATGCCATGAGCGCAAGCTGAATAAGCAATGCAGCGATTAATAAGTAGGTAATACTATCGAGCCGTTTATTTCTAGTTGTATTCATGATTGATTCTTACTAAAGATGAAATAATAGCGCAGAGTTTTCATCCACCTATTATAATGTCTGTAGGAAGAAGACATTGGGTAAACAGTGGATGGGCAGATGAATCTTTCCCATTCGTTTTATAATTTATTTGATGAACGATTCTGAGCTATTAAGAAAATATGAACCTGTTCTGCGCTTTGCAAAGAGCGAACGGTTCTTCCCCATGGCTGTGGAGCCCTATCTTGAAAAATGTTCAATCTTTCCAAGTGGACCACAGGGAGTCGTAGGGCTTCTTTCCACTCTTTCCAGTGAGTCACTCGTTACGCGCGTGGGCAAATTACAAAGCGGGGAATATTATCTGCGTTTTGTCAATGATCCTTTGATCGATTCAGATATCTGGATATGGTGGGCTGTTCTGTCAGCTGTCGCAATCAGCGTGGGATGGTTTATCTCACGCCTGGCTGGAGTCGGAGACGCGATACTCCTTTCGTTTCTCGGTGCAGTGATCGTCTTTACCCAGGCATCCCCAATTCGGGCGCGTTTTTTCCCGGCTGCACTCGCAGCTCTTTTTTTCTTCGCGCTGGAAGCCATACCCGTTTGGTTTTTTCTGCATCCTCATACGTTTATTAGCACACGGGTGGAATATCTTGTTTTGTTGCCCATTTATGTAGTGATGCTTTTCTATGCATCTATCCGCGTGATGAAATTTATATTCGATTACATCATCCCCCAGGCACCAGGCGTGATCATGGATATGATGTCCAACGCGACCGAAACAGTGGCGCGCAAGGCATTTCGCCAATATCAAAAAATTCTGGAGACTAATCAGCAACCTGTTTACTATGGGCGCGTTACGGAACGGCAGGATGATAAGGGCAACAATTGGAAGAGTCTGCAATATCACTTCTTTTATGCGTTCAATGATTGGCGTCTGGCTGCGAATGGTATCAACCATCACGAAGGCGATTGGGAAATGGTCGCGGTCTATTTGAAGAATGATGAACCATATGCGGTGTTGTTCTCGCAGCATGGATCGGGCGCGCTTGAACGATGGGAGAATGTATATCGCGCCAAAGATCCATATGGAAATGAAACGACACATCCCATTATTTACACCGCGCTCGGGTCGCACGCCAATTACAGCAAGCCTGAAGTGATCCGTTCGGCGAGCCTGTATGGGGAGGGATTTGTCCAACGGCTCATTTACTGGATCGATGGCTTGATCCATTTTCTATTTCTGCTCTTTAACCCAAGTGAAAATGCGCGACAGATCGCCTTGTACCAACTGACAATGCATCCCGCCACCGCGTTGACAGAAGAGTCATTTGCAAAATTACGAGATGAACGTGATCATTATATGGTCAGTTTGCCGTTGGAGCTTGCTACAGGAGATGGGTTCCGCCTTGGATGTGAAGGTGACGTCAAACACGAACAGATTGGAATGTCGAGCAGCTATCTCAAACGTGTCATGTCTGACCGTGAAGTGAGTCATCCACAATCAAGCGAATGGAAGCAGGTGCTTTTAAACCCCGAACCCGGCTGGGTGCAATATAAAGGTCTATGGGGAGTGAAAAGTACGTTGCGCGAGGAATCAGGTCCACCGGGACCGAAATGGGAAAGACCCGATAAGTTGTTCCAGATTCAACCGCGTAAACGCTGGGATAAAGCCCTGGAATGGTTGATGGAATTGGAGAATGGACAATAGACCATGGACGATGGACCGTAAAACACGGTCAACAGTCTATTGTCCACGGTCTGTTTCCCACCGAGCGAACACTGCCTGCGATAATAACCTTCCTGCGCTTTGCTCACGGGTGACCAACTCACCGCTGTCGATCTTTCCTCCAAATCCTTTCATCATTTCCTCTAAAGCCTGTGCCACATGTATCGCGGAAGCGCGTACGGCGTAGAGTGTTGTCACCACAAATAATGGGTCCGCGCTCAAACATTCGCGACAAGTTTCCAATAAATCTGGCAGCGACTTATACACTTCCCATATTTCACCTTTGGGACCTCGTCCGAACTTGGGCGGGTCGAGAATGATGCCATCATATTTGATTCCGCGCCGGGCTTCGCGTTGAACGAACTTCACCGCGTCATCCACGATCCAGCGAATGGGAGAATCTGTCAGCTTAGAGATTGCCTGATTCTCACGCGCCCAGTTCACAGATTTTTTCGAGGCGTCTACGTGAGTCACTTTTGCGCCAGCCGCGGCGGCGGCGAGGGAGGCAAGTCCGGTATATCCAAATAAATTTAAAACGTTGATCCCTCGTTTCGAGTGTGCAATCAATTCACTGAACCAATCCCAGTGCGCGGCGACTTCTGGGAATACACCGAGATGACGACCAGGAGTTGTCATCGCCCAAAATTTGAGTTCCTCTCTCCCGTCAGGAGAGGGGTTAGGGGTGAGGGGGAGTTGATATTTCATCTCCCATCTTTCATCCACTTTCTTTTTGAAATCCCAATGTCCGCCACTCTCTTCACCTGTAGACACGAACACAGCATGCGCATTCTGCCATTCATGATCAAGCGAACGTTTCCACATCGCCTGTGACTCAGGACGAACAAAAACATATTTGCCATAGCGTTCCAGCTTGAGTCCATCGCCGCTATCGAGCAAAGCATAATCAGTCCAGCGCGCTGATTCAAGAAAAGTGAATACGAGAGGATTTGTCATGGATGTAGGACATAAGAGGGAATAAGCAAATCGGACAAATCCACTTGCTTTTTGGTTTGAAAGTTGTATAATGTGGAGGGAAGTGGTAAGAAGTGGTAAGGACGCCGGTTGCGCCGGCGTTCACCTGTTAAAAAGGAATTATAGCACAAATGTTCTTGGGTCAGTTTCAGCATAATCTCGATGACAAAGGTCGCCTGATGATTCCGGCGCGCTATCGCGATTTGCTGGCGGCTGGCGCTTACATCACGCAAGGCTTTGATAAATGTCTGATGGTGATGACCGATGCATACTTCAATGAAATGTACAGCATCATCAACTCCATGAACATGGCAGATCCAACTGCGCGCATGTTACGCCGTTTGATCCTGTCTAATGCTTATCCTGTGGAAGTGGATAAGGTCGGGCGTGTCCTTGTTCCTCAAAACCTGCGACAGTTCCTCGGCATCGAAAGCGGAGAACTCACAGTGGCAGGACAAGGCGATTATTTCGAAGTGTGGGCTCCAGCAGACTGGAAAGCGCAAATGGATATCGTCCAGGATGTACAAGCCAATGAACAGCGCTTCGCCACACTTAATCTTTCAAGAAATACGGTGTAAGGGCGATCCTTGCGGACGCTCGTTATTGGATAACCACAGGGGTTATCCCCATGTCTATGAACACACCGCATTTATCTGTACTTTACAAAGAGATTATACACGCGTTGCAACCCAGAAGTGGTGGACGTTACGTTGACGGAACATTGGGCGCGGGTGGCCATGCCCGCGGAATCATGGAGGCGTGTGCGCCAGATGGTCAACTGCTTGGTCTGGATGTAGATCCACAGGCATTAGCGATTGCTCGTAAGATCTTGGCTCCTTATGAGCATCGCATCCATCTGGCGCAAGCCTCCTATACATCTTTGTCTGATCAACTGGCGCAGCTTGGCTGGGACGCGGTGGATGGCATCCTGCTCGATCTCGGCGCATCGTCCATGCAGTTTGATACGCCCGAGCGCGGTTTTTCCTTTATGCAGGATGCTCCGCTCGACATGCGCTTTGGTCCGCACGTTTCGCAGACCGCCGCCGATTTGGTGAACGAGCTAACCGAACGGGAACTGGCAGACTTAATTTACGAATTCGGCGAAGACCGCGAAGCGCGCAAGATCGCGCGAGCCATCCTCAAGGCGAGACCGATTCACACGACCCGTGAATTGGTCGCTGTTATCGAGAGCGTTTCTCCCCGCCGAGGAGATCGTGTTCATCCAGCGACGAGAACCTTCCAAGCGCTGCGGATCGCGGTGAATGAGGAACTGGCTTCCATTAAAGAAGTCCTTCCCCAAGCGGTGGCAGCTCTGAGTTCCGGTGGAAGACTCGCAGTGATCTCCTTCCACTCGCTGGAAGATCGAATCGTCAAAGAGTTCTTTCGTGCCCAAAGCAAGGATTTGGTCAATCCGCCTTACGAAAGAATTTATGAGCAAGAACGCAACGCTGTAATAAAAGAGGTAAATCGAAAACCAATCACGCCCTCGGACGATGAAATCAAAAGCAATCCGAGAGCACGCAGTGCGAAACTTCGCATTGTAGAAAAAATATAACATTGTAAGGAACGGCAGCTGCCGTTCCTTACAAAAACCGACCATCGCCCAAATATAAAGGTCGTTATGCAAGGACAGGCTACTCAGATTATCCATGCTTACAGACAAGCCCCCTGGCGTGTTCAACGTCAGTGGGTTGGTGTGTTTCTGTTGTTCGTGATCGGCGCGGCAATGATCGCTGCGCTCTATCTCGATGTGACCGCGCGCGCCGCAATTGCGGGACGCGAGATTCAGGAGACGCGCTTCGAAATTACAACCATCCAGCGCTCCAATGCGGACTTGGAGACGCAGCTTGCTAAACTCACATCCACTGAGGAAATGGAACGACGCGCGGTTGCATTAGGGTATCGTCCCGTGCAGCCTGGCGAATTGGATTATGTGGCTGTGCCCGGATTTGTAGCCCCCGAACCCGCCATCCTGATGGCTGCAGAAGATGTAACTGTGCCCGATCAGACTCTTCCATCTGAATATTCACAGTCTTTACTTGAGTGGTTCGATCAACGGATCAAAGTTGGAGGCGCGCGCTAACTTATGAGACAGCAATACGCCATCCGTTCCTTGATCCTTGTCGCGTTCTTCGTTCTTGCAGGGTTTGCGATCGTCACGCAGATGATCCGCATTCAAAGCAGTAATGAAGCGCAACTTTTTCTCGCGCAGGGAAGCCGTTACTCGGGCGAGTTTCAAATGGTGTATCCCGAGCGTGGCGAGATCTATGATCGCAACGGACATTTGCTGGCGGGCAACCGGACTGTCTACGAAGTAGGTGTGAGCCTGAAAGAGATGAAAGACCCGCATGCGCTGGCTTATACCCTTGCGATGTATTTAGGATTGAAGCAAGAGGATGTGTATAACCAGCTCGTCAATGCGCCTGCAACATGGGAGTACGTCGTTGTTCAGGATTATGTCGGCGCGGAGACAGTCAATTCCCTGCAGGGACTTGTCAAACAGTTGAATGATGCTGACGACCCACGCCTCGAGGGAATTGCCTTCAAGCCACACTTCCAACGTAGTTATCCCGAAGACTCGCTGGCTTCCAATTTACTGGGTTTTGTCGCTCGTGATGGACGCGGTTACTTTGGGATTGAAGAAAAATACAATGACCTGCTGGCAGGAAACCCTGTACAGGTTTGGGTACCAAGCGACCCCAACAAAGCAATGGACATCCCACGCGTGTCCAATGGCACAACGCTTGTTCTTACGGTTAACCGTGACTTGCAGTCAAAGGTTGAATCCATTCTCGATCAGTCGCTGACGCAATATGGCGCGGAGAACGGCACGATCATCGTAATGGATCCACGTAACGGTGAAATCCTGGCGATGGCATCCACTCCGCGCATGGATTTGAACAACTACAGCAATTATTTCTCGCTCTATGACAATGGCAGCCAGTACAACCGCTCCATTGGAATTGCATATGAACCGGGCTCTGTCTTTAAAGTGTTGACAATGGCAGCCGCCATTGATACGGGTACGGTCAGCCCTGATACGACCTTTGTTGATACAGGCGCGATCGAAGTTGGCGGCATCACCATCCGTAACTGGAACCGTGACGCGTGGGGACAACAGACTATGATTGGCTGTTTGCAGCACTCGTTGAACGTATGTCTTGCCTGGGTTTCCACGCAACTGGGAATTCAGAACTTTTACAGTTACATGGAAAAATTTGGGCTAGGGCATCCAACGGGCATTGATCTATCTGGGGAAGCGGTTGGCAGACTCAAGATCCCGGGTGATGGGGATTGGTATCCTGTAGATTTGGGCACGAACGCGTTTGGTCAAGGTGTTAGCGTCACGCCGCTCCAAATGTTGATGGCGGTTTCTTCCATTACGAATAATGGACGCATGGTCACACCGCATGTGTTATATGCCATGTTGCGCGATGGGCATCAATATAACGTCCCTTCGCAATATGCGGGTTCGCCGATCAGTGCGCAATCTGCGCATACGTTGAATGATATGCTTGCAGTTTCTTTGGAACAAGAATCATCACAGGCGCTCCTGCCAGGTTATCGCTTAGCAGGCAAGACAGGCACCGCCCAGATCCCAACAGAATATGGTTACGATGCCACACATACTAACGTTTCCTTTATTGGCTGGGGCCCGGTAGATGAACCACAATTCATGGTGTACGTCTGGTTGAGTAAACCCAGCGCATCCATTTGGAGCTCTGAAACAGCCGCCCCTGTTTTCTCACGAGTCGCTGAGCAAACTGTGATAGCCTTGAACATCCCACCCGATGTAGTCCGTAGTCAAATTGTGAACAAATAAGATGCTTACCCTTGCTGACGCACTCGAAGCGTTGACGGATTTTCGTCCCCTCGCTACAACGGTCATCACCGAAGCAGTCGTCGACTCACGCCAGGTAATTCCCGGCTCGCTGTTTGTTGCCATCCCCGGAGAAAAGGCAGATGGACACAACTTCATCGGTGAAGCATTTCGGCGCGGGGCTTCTTTTGCTTTAATCCAAAAGGATGTTGAGGCCTCTTTTCGGACTCTGGATCTGCGTTCTGTTTCCTCCGTTGATGCTTTTCCCCGCGATGATCTTATCCCTCCGATGTGCCTGCGCGTGGATAATACAGTCGCCGCGCTCCAAAAGATCGCGCGTTTCTGGCGTCGCAAGCTGGACCTGCGCGTGATCGGCATCACCGGAAGCGTTGGCAAATCCACAACCAAGGAAATTTCTACGTGCCAGGCGAAATCGCTTTTCTTTGCGACATTGCCCTGCCACAGATCGGCGTGGTTACCAATGTTGGCACGGTCCATGCAGAGCGCGCGGGTTCACAGGAAGCGATTGCCCGCGGGAAATCAGAATTAGTTCAATCGTTGCCTCCTGCTCCAAATGGCGTGGCGATCCTCAACTTCGATGATCCATGGGTTCGCAAAATGGAAGAGAAGACAAAAGCGCGCGTATTCTTTTATGGTTTATCTCCCGAAGCGAATCTGTGGGCAGATAATGTTGTGGGACTCGGTCTCGAAGGGATTCGCTTCCGCCTTCATTATCGCGGCGAAACCTTGCACGTCAAAATTCCTCTCATCGGACGACATTCCGTCCATACCGCGTTGCGTGCTGCTGCAGTTGGTCTTTCGGAAGGAATGAACTGGCAGGAAATCCTCGAAGGTTTGAGTCAGGGACACACACAGTTGCGCCTCGCCGCGGTTCGCAGCCAGACCGGCGCGTTATTGCTGGATGACACCTACAACGCTTCACCAGAATCCATGCTTGCTGCATTGAACCTTCTCGATGAATTGGATGGACGCAAGGTGGCTGTCCTTGGCGACATGCTTGAACTCGGTTCTTATGAGCGCGGTGGACATGAAATGGTCGGTTTGCGCGCCGCGCAGATTGTCAGTGTGCTGCTTACTCTGGGCGAACGCGCCCATATGATCGCGGAAGCTGCCCGTCGCGCCGGCATGAAAAAAAGCTCAATTGTCGAATTCGATGAATTTGATCCGCTCATGGATTGGTTAAAAGCCAATCTCACATCGAATGACGCTGTACTGATCAAGGGTTCTCACGGACTTCGCATGGATCGAATCACTGCAATGCTGGAGGCGCGTTCGTGAAGCAGACTGCCTTTGTATTAAGCCTTGCCATGCTTTCCTTCGTGATGACTGTCATTTGGGGAGCGCCTCTCCTGCGCGTGCTGCGTCATTTCAAGATCGGCAAATTGATCCGCGTGGATGAGCCGGGTCATCACAATGTGAAAATGGGAACGCCCACTATGGGAGGCGTATTGTTTATCCTCCCTGTGCTTTTATTGACTGGACTTCTGAATGCGGCAATTTTTATTGGTTTAAATGTGCTCGGGCGCTCCGTCCTGGTACCTCTCATTGTCCTTGTTGGTTATTCGGCGTTGGGCGCGTTGGATGATTGGGAAGGTATACGAGGCAAACGACGCGGTGAAGGGATGCGCGCTCGTACAAAATTTCTGGCGCAGGTAGTACTTGCTATAGGTACAGCGTTCGTCCTGAAATACCTCTTGGAAGTCCCTGATTTAAGAATTCCGGGCATCAAGGGCGACATCTCATTGGGCATTTGGTACATTCCAATTGCAGCGTTTGTGATCGTAAGTGAATCGAACGCAGTCAATTTTACAGATGGATTGGATGGACTGGCAGGTCTGATCTCGGCGACTGCGTTTGCAGCGTTTGGCGGTATTGCTCTAATCCAAGGGCAGGCCTATCTGGCTCGTTTTTGTTTTACAGTTGTGGGCGCCATCTTTGGCTTCCTTTGGTTCAATGTTCACCCTGCTGAATTGTTCATGGGCGATACGGGGTCGCTGGGGTTGGGTGCAACGCTCGCTGTGGTCGCGTTGATGACAGGGTTCTGGCCGCTGCTCCTTATTATTGCAGTGATCCCCTTGTGCGAGGCGTTAAGTGTAGTGATACAGGTCACATATTTCAAAATAACCAAGGGCAAACGATTCTTTAAAATGGCTCCGCTTCACTTACATTTTGAATTGCTTGGCTGGAGTGAAACACAGGTTGTGCAACGATTCTGGCTGATTGGTTTGCTTGCTGCAATGGTCGGCATGGGAATGGCATCGGTACGATGAAACATTGGAACGGCAAACGCGTTTTGATTTTGGGAGCCGCACGACAGGGACTTGCCCTGGCGCGCTGGCTTTCGATTCATGGGGCGCGCGTGACCTTGAGCGACATGCATGGTGCTGACGATCTGCGCATTGCGCGCGAATCACTTGCCGAATTCCAGATCGATTGGGCGCTCGGCGGACATCCGCTTGCGTTGCTGGATTCAATCGATGTGCTTTGTCTCTCCGGCGGAGTACCGCTCACTCTGCCAATCGTGGCGGAAGCTGTTAAACGAGGCATTCCATGCTCGAACGATTCACAAATCTTCATGGAAGTATGCCCTTGCAGGACGATTGGCATTACCGGTTCAGCAGGCAAAACGACGACTACGACACTTGTCGGACGGATGGCGAAGAATTCCTACGGTGACAATGCTTACGTCGGTGGTAACATCGGCGACCCGCTCATCAATTACGTGGACGATATGAAATCTGATGATATTGCCATCCTTGAACTCTCATCCTTCCAATTGGAACAGATGACGATTTCGCCAAACATCGCCGCAATCCTGAATATCACTCCGAATCATCTTGACCGTCACGGGACGATGGAAGCCTACACCGCTGCAAAGGCACGCCTGCTTGATTTTCAATCTGACAAAGATGTTGCAGTTCTTGGAAGAGATGACAAAGGCGCGTGGAGTCTGCGTGACAAGGTGAAAGGAAAATTATTAACATTCAGTTTGCATGAGCTGGATGAAGGTTTGAGTGGAGCTTATTTTGAGGAAGGTTTATTGAGTCTGCGCGACGGTGAGATGTACTTACCATTGATCTTGCGCGAAAAAATTTCAGTACGTGGCGACCAGAATGTATTGAATGTCCTTGCCGCATTCACCATTGGACATGCTGCCGGCTTTCCACTGGATGCCATGCTTGAAGCTGTAGAAGAATTTCGCGGCGTACCTCATCGTCTCGAACTGGTTCGTGAATTAAATGGTGTGCGCTGGTACAACGACTCGACCGCGACCGCGCCCGAACGCAGCATGGCGGCGATCCGTGCATTCGAGGAGCCGATCGTTTTGATGCTTGGCGGTCGTGACAAGGATCTGCCGTGGGAAGAATTAATGAAACTCGTAGAGGACCGAGTCGATCACGTGGTGCTCTTCGGTGAGGCGGCAGAAAAGATTCAGAAAACGGTGAATAACCTCGGTCTGCGTGAGGAGCGCTTTTCCCTCACATACGCGGATGGCTTACATGATGCAGTCCTCAAAGCCGCGGAGATCGCTGAGTCAGGTGATGTCGTGTTGCTATCGCCTGGCGGGACAAGCTTCGATGAGTTCAAGGATTTTGCTGAACGCGGAGAAAGGTTTAGAAAATGGGTACAAGAACTTTCGTAAATAATCGCGTATCTTTATCACCCACCAAGAAGCTTGCGCGCGCATTTGATATGCCGCTGCTGTTGACGGTGATCGCCTTATTGGTTTTCGGTTTGATTATGCTGTATTCGGCTTCGTATGATTTTTCCTTCAAGGAATACGGCTCTTCGACGTACATGTTTGTCCGGCAGGTTCGTTGGCTTGTGCTTGCCGTAGTGCTTGCATTTACGCTCTCGCTGTTCGATTATCACAACTGGCGCAGGATTATTGTTGTTGCCATGCTGATGACGATTGGTTTGCTGGTCACGGTTTCGATCATTAATGAGATCCGTCTAGGCGCATCACGCACACTGTACCAGGGCTCCTATCAACCCTCTGAAGTGGCAAAGCTTATTTCCGTGATCTATCTTTCTGTGTGGTTGTATTCCAAGCGGCAATACCTGCACGACATTGGCTTTGGCTTGATCCCACTGGGTTTCATCCTTGGTATCGTGGGTGGTTTAATTTATCGTCAGCCCGATTTAAGCGCGGCAGCCACGGTATTTCTCCTCGGCGGCTTGTTGTTCTTCCTTGCCGGTGCAGATATAAAGCAGATCATTGTTTTGTTGATATTAGCGGTCGGTATTAGTTTTATGATAGTCCGTTTCAGCGCGACCGGACAAAACCGCGTGGACTCGTTCATCGCCGGTTTGCAGGATTTCAGTCACGCCTCTTATCACGTGCAACGTTCGTTCGAGGCGATCATCAAAGGTGGTGTCTTCGGTGTGGGACTGGGGCAAGCCGATACCAAACTGCTGGGGCTGCCGTTTGCGCCAACGGATAGCGTTTTTGCTGTGGTCGCAGAAGAACTTGGATTATTCGGTTCTGTGATCTTGATTGGTTTATATTCCTCCCTGGTTTGGCGCGGACTTGTGATTGCCCGTCGCGCGCCCGATATGCTCGGCACCCTACTCGCCTCTGGCATCACGTTTTGGATTGCCATCGAAGCGCTTATCAACATGTCCGCGATGGTTGGGTTGGTTCCGTTCGCGGGCAATGCACTCCCATTCATTAGCGCAGGAGGCTCGAATTTGGTATCCACGCTTTGCGGAATCGGCATCATGCTGAACATCTCGCGTCAAAGTGGCGAAACAGCAAAGAAAGAAGAAAACGATTGGAGGTCATTCGGTGCGGTTGTTGATTTGCGCCGGGGGAACGGGAGGCGGAGTGTATCCCGCTCTCGCCGTTCACAGCGCTCTCATGGCTAAGAAGCCCAGCCTCGATACGCTTTGGGTGGGCGGCGAAGGTGGCATGGAAGAATCACTGGTGAAACGCCAGGGGATTCACTTTCAAGCCATCCCGGCTGCGGGCGTGCATGGCGTTGGGCTCCGAGTATTGCCGCGTAATCTGGTCACAATTACGCGTGGGATACTGGCAGCCCGCCGCATCTTGAATGAGTTCAAACCTGACGTGATGTTCTTTACTGGTGGTTACGTGGCTGTACCTATGGCAATCGCTGGACGCTGGATTTCCTCTTTGTTGTTTGTTCCAGATATTGAGCCGGGCATGGCGCTCAAATCGCTTGCAGGTATGGCAGATGTCATTGCGGTGACAACGGATGAATCGCAACAGTTCTTTAACAAAAAAGTGTACGAGACGGGCTACCCGCTTCGTACGGACCTGGCGCTTTGGGACCGTCAAACAGCGACTCAACACCTGGGTATCTCCGGTAAAGGGTCCGTGCTCTTATTTTTTGGTGGTAGCAAAGGCGCGCATTCGGTCAATATAGCGGTCTTAAACAATTTACGCCCTCTGTTAAGCAAATTCGAGCTGATTCACATTACTGGCGAAACAGATTGGCAACTTGCAGAGAATGCACGCAAACAACTGCCCGCTAACCTTGCTGCCCGTTATCATGCTTTGCCTTATCTTCATGAAATGGGCGCAGCTCTCGCCGCCGCAGATTTGGTGATCTCACGCGCGGGCGCGTCGAGTCTGGGTGAGTATCCGCTGTTTGGTTTACCTGCCATTCTTGTGCCGTATCCACATGCCTGGCGCTACCAAAAGGTGAACGCCGATTATCTGACACGGCGCGGCGCGGCTGTCATTTTGCAGGATCAGCGCCTGAATGATGAACTGCTGTCTACGTTGAATGTATTGATGGATAACCCGAATAAACTGAAAGCCATGCGCGCCGCAATGTTTGAACTCTCACACCCGCGGGCAGCCGAAAAGATTGCCAGTGCGCTGATTGATCTGGCTGGAGCGTGACATTATGATGAGCATCGTCTATATCTTCTGGATGTATGTAGTGATCTTTGCCGTGATCGGTGCAGCGAGAGGCTGGGCAAAGGAATTACTGGTCGCTTTCAGCGTGATCTTGGCGTTAGCAGTAATTCATGTGTTGGAAAAGTATGTTCCATTGGTACAGAATCTGGATCCAACTGATATTTCTCTCTTCTGGGTGCGGACTATTATCCTGCTGGTGCTTGTGTTCTTTGGTTATCAGACGGTCATCAATATCCCGCACTTGGCAGCCCGCGCCGCCCGTGAACGTTTACAGGACACCCTTTTTGGTGGAATTCTCGGCGGGTTCAATGGTTATCTCGTTGCCGGGACCATCCTCTACTATATGGCGATTGCAGGATATCCGTTTGAAAAAGTCATCTCTCCTCCCACTGATCCGGCCGTTGTCCAAACGGTCAATCAGATGATGTTATACATGCCGCCGCAGTTGTTAGGCGAACCCGGAATTTATTTTGCTATCATCCTTGCTTTTATCTTCGTGTTAGTTGTGTATATCTAACAACTAAGAGACTAGAAGACTAGAGAACTAGAAGACTAACCATGACACACGTCCATTTCATTGGCATTGGGGGAAGCGGACTTTCCGCCATCGCCCGCCTCCTTTTGGAGAGCGGATACACGGTGAGCGGTTCTGACCGCGCCATGACTCCATTTGCCGATGAAGTCCGTAAGGCTGGCGCGACGATATACATTGGTCATCATCCGCGCAATTTGGATGGAGCCGATTGGGTAGTGCGGTCCTCCGCGATTACGGAAGATAACCCCGAGGTCCAGGCAGCAAAGCGGGCGAAGATTCCTGTTTACAAACGCGCCGACTTCCTTGGTGAGTTGATGTCCGATAAAAAAGGAATTGCCATTGCCGGCACGCATGGAAAGACAACGACCACTGCGATGACAGCCTGGGTGCTTAGTCAGCTTGGGCGCGACCCTTCTTTTATC
>WNFZ01001349.1_pt1 | contig 28899 bp, 28 predicted proteins | sample 5400081 | NCBI WGS metagenome assembly WNFZ01 (sample SAMN13153365, study PRJNA577476) | soil metagenome | isolation source: 80 cm soil or saprolite under grassland replicate 1 | place: USA:California | collected 2016-06-15 | reverse complement strand
CACTTTCAATTTTGAATCGGATGTCGTCTTTCAACTTGGACTGACGTTTGGGCGCCAACCCCATCCTCAACGATTCGGATTATACACCTCCCCGACAATCAGTCAACGAAATTCTGTGACTAATCTGACAAACTCCGCGGCTTGTGAAGGTACTTGATTGACGGGCCAGTGGCTGCCTGTTGTATGGGAATTTTCGAAGATTAATGACCGATGGAACTCTTGCCGTCGTAAGGATGAGAGGCGCTTTTGCCACGAGAGGTGTTTTCTAACGCGTTCGCTTTAACCATTAGCAAAACGGAAACATTACGCTTGGTCCGAGCCTCCCTTTGTAGCCTTTTTGCTTCTTTTCTATTGCCTTGCTCTAGCAGATTACAGGCCACTTCCAACATTTTAGTGGATTCCTGGAGGGCCTCCAACGCCTGCTCTCGAAGTGGCGCTGACAATTCATTATTCATTACACTTCCCCTGCACGTTTTATTATCGAACAATGTATGCCGGGTAATGAGTAAAGGCGCAAAATGCATACCGTGAAGGCCAAAAAGCGGGTATGGACTATCTCATTTTATTCGTCTGAGCCCTAAGTTGACGTTCCTTTCCTAACTCCCTATACTACGCGCTCTTTCTTACCCAACGGCCAGGTAGCTCAGTTGGTAGAGCGCGGCCCTGAAAAGGCCGGCGTCGGCGGTTCGATTCCGTCCCTGGCCACCAACCATCAAATACTTACCGGCACTCAAAAGGCGTGTAACCAAGCATATCTGACTTGAGTCGCCTGAGGGGATCAGCATCCAAAGCTAAGGCCTGGTATCAGTCGTATTGCCAATCGTTCTAGTGCATCCGTCGTCACTCATTTCAGCGGTAAGATTACGCTCGCACTGAACGTCGGCGGTGTAGTAAACAAAGGAGAGACCCACTATACCGAACAGCGTCAGCAGCGCCAACACTTGCACAAATATGACCCCGTTCTGTCACTTGTAAGCTCTTAGCTTCATGACTTCCTCCTTTTAAGATTCTGACTTTATCTTGGTCATCTTGGTTGCGATCCTAATGATCTTTCGCAAAAGTTCTTGAGCTTCAGTGCCATCTTTTGACTTTAAATCACTTCAGCGATTTGGTAAGCGGGCCTGAACAGGCCCGAGTCGGCGGTTTTAGGATCAGGTTCGAATCTGAATGCTGGATCGTTATTGTTAGCTGCAAGAATGCGCTGATTCAGGTGACGAAGATTGGAACGAATCTCCAGGATACTCATATCTGACAATGCAATGCCGCACGACCGGCGACTGTCGGAGCACCGTTTAGCGTAAAGCCTGAACTCTGCTGGCGGTCGGACCAACGCTGATAGTCGGTAAAGAAGAACGTCTTGTTCTTGCGGCTATAAAAGTGAGAGCCTCCCTCACCAAAGCTCGGAAATATGATTGGCCCGCCAATTGTGAAACCCATCTGGTTCTCGAGACGACGAGGCGCGTTTCGTTTCGACCTATCTGATGAGTTCGCATCGCAAAATCCCGCACGTTTATCCAGATTGCTGCATGCATTCAAATACTGATCATTGTGGAACCAAAAAACAGAGCCATGAACGTCGTTGGTTCCAGATTTGCCGACAAAATTTACAACCGAGCTCGCATTATGTCCGTATTCCGGCAAAACTGATTAGTGACAATCCGAACTTCCTGTATTGCATCGGGGTTATTTAATGGCATCTGCATTCCAGTAAGGGCAGGGTCGTTCATATCCTGACCATCAAGCAGGAAGCTGTTTGACCTAAGTCGCCCACCATTCGTTGAAAAACTGATGCCGATCGCGAAAGCAGCTTGGCCGCTGCCGAGTTGGCTAACGCCCGGAACCGAAAGCAGAACATTGAATACGCTGCGATTTGGAGCACTGGGCAGTTCCGATAGCTGGCGTTCGTCGAAACGTGTTGCCACTTCTGGTGAGTCTCTGTTCAGCAGCGAGGCATCCGAGTTCACATTCACAACCGCGTTAACGGCTCCTGGCGTAAGGGCAGGGCTAACAACAGCATGTTGATTCACCAGTAACTTAATGCCGGTCTGAACATATTTTGTAAACGTTTGCGCTTCGACTGTCAGTTCATATAAACCGATTGGAACATCAGAAAAACTGTAACGACCTTCTGCATTTGCGGAAGTCGATCTAGTGAATCCGGTAGCGGTGTTCCGAAGGGTGATTGTTGCGGCAGGAATAACGGCCTGGTTTTGATCAGTAACGACGCCGGGGATCGAACCGGTTGAAGACTGTCCGTGCGATGTGCCTGCAAAGAGAACAAGCATCGCAACAGCACAAACAGTTCTTACTAACTATTGACACCAACGCCAATGAAGGGCCGGCAATCACATCGATAGAATATAAAATCGATCCCAAGACTGCTGAAGAGTTCCTGCAAGCGATGAAAGAAATGAAGCGAATAGGTCAACGCGACGGCGCGATTCGTTGGAACCTGCTTCGTGACTCCGCCGACCCGGAAAGATACGTTGAGGTTTTCATTACAGAATCGTGGGCCGAACATTTAAGACTTCATACGATTGGTAGATTTTAATCTCAGCCGAGCAGTACATCATAGAGTCAGCGTGGGAAGCTCAGTGGTTGCTGGAATACGTGAAATCCGCCCGAACGCTAGAACGCCAACCTCGCGCCTAAAACAATTCGCCGGTTACCGCCGTTAGTCGCCCATTGATTTAAGAAATTGGCTCCTGAATTAAGTGCGCCATTTGGAATGCCGAAATTGCGAGAGTTGAAGGAATTGAACATGTCGGCTCGTAATTGGATCCGAACATTTTCTGATAAGCGTGTGTTTTTGATGATCCCAAAATCGACCAGGTTAAGGCCGTCCGACCGCAGAATATTTCGGCCTGCATTTCCTACCCGCTGCCCCGGGGAAAGCCCTCGAAAAAGGTTCGCGCTACCGGCGGCCAAAATTTCGCTGATCGTCATGCCCGATAGATCCAAATTTGTATTTAGATTCGGACGAATCGGATTCCCGGACCCGGTAGGATCCGAACCAAGCGTAACAGTAAAGGGTGCTCCGCTTTGAAAAGTGAAGAATGAATTAAGCTGCCAACCGCCAAAAAACTTGCCCGTTGATCCGGTCTGGTGCTGATAGAACGGAAGCTCATACACAAAGTTCCCCGTCAACCGGTGCGGGCGGTCATACCCCGAACGGGCGCGGTCAGCGCGACGATCGAAAGAATTTTGCGAGCGGGGAAATTCCGACGTAGAAGCAGCAAAGACATCGGTCACATCGTCTATGAGCGTGCTCCATGTGTAATGCAGGCCGGCACTGAAATTACGACTCAAGCGCTTTGTCAAACTTGCCTGAAGAGCGTCGTAGGTAGAGCTGGCAGAATTTGTTGTCAAGCCGATTATTCCCAGGTTGGGATTCACGCGAGTGCATGTCGGGAGCGGAAGGCAAGGATTTCCGTCGATATTTTGCAATAAGCCGGTTCCGCGAGTCCGTATGTATCCGATTTTCATTACGAGGTCTCTCGCTAGCTGACGTTGGACCTCAAAAGAAATTTGATCTGTAGCCGGAGAGCGAATGTCTGCCGAAACGACCGTTCTGGTGAAAAGATTCGCCTGAGACAAATCCGGCACCGTCGTATCTCGGACAGCTAAGAAAGCATCTGTTGTCGGCATTCGCGGAGTTGCGACGAAGGGAAACGAGATACCCATATTCACGTAGAGATTCATAAAGATCGGGTCATAGGTTCGCGAATAACCGCCACTGACCACGAGCTTGTCTCCTCCCGTAAAAAAGCCGATTTTCCCCTTTTTGGCCGTGCGCGGATTCCAATTGAAGCCAATCCGCGGCATCAGATTATTCGCATCGGTTTCCGGAATGGGGCCCAGCCTGAATACCGGGTTGTTGCCGTTAGCAGCCAGGATCCGGCCATTTAGTTCTCTCAAGTAACTGAACCGGTCACCCGGATACTCGTAGCGAACTCCAAAAGTCAAGGTCAAGTTATCGCGGATCCTCCATTCATCCTGAGCAAAGGCATAGAACTCATGCCAGCGATAAAAACCTTCACTCTCGCCGCCCGCCAGCAGGAAGTTCTTGGTAGCCGATTGCGCGATATCGTTGACGAAGTTCGAGATGTTGACCGGCTGTCCAGGGAGTGGCGGCGGAGAAACATAATTCAAATCTCCCCTCGTATTCAAAATCCCAAGGAGCCTGGCATCCGTCCGGCGCAATTCAACGCCAAACTTCATACTGTGGCTGTCGGTGACATATGAAAAGGCATCAGTAATTTGATAGGTATCATGCTCGCGAAAGCCGGGCAAATTGGGAGGAAAGCCTAGTGACAGGCGAGCCCCTTGGTTCGATGGAACTATCCCCAAGCCCACGATCGACATTGCAGGAATCGTCTTTGATAACGGAAACTCAGCATCGCCTCGCGAACTGAATTGTACCCATGCGAGTCGGGCGTCATTCGAAGATCTGTTGGTGAGAACGCTGTTTAGGACGATCGCCAGAGCCGATGATCTCGTTTCGTTAACCGTTGTCAGCCCGGGCGGTGTCACCTGACCGCCGCCGGACGAGTCTTGCGAATCAAATCGGTAGCGGACGTAAAACAGATTCTTTTCGTTAAACCCGTGATCAAGTCTCAACGAGCCCTGGTGGTCGTCAAATACAAACAGCGACGAGCCTGTGAAATCGCCGAGCTCCACGCGATGTGTCTGGTTAGATGGCTGCCCAAGCAGTATAAATGTCGCGAACGTGCCGTTTGGTATACCTGCGGGCACAGATCTCAGAAGAGCCTGAACTTGAGGACGATCGCCGACGACTGAATGTAATACGGCTCGCCCAGCATCGGTCGGGGCTCCACGTAAGGTGGGCCCAGACACAAGAGCCCGATCCGACCATCGCTGATAATCACCAAAAATAAAAGTCTTATCGGTACCTTTCCAAACATGCAGGCCCCCATCACCAAACACCGGAAGTGTCAACGGGCCGCCGAAAGTAAAGCCGACCTGATTCTCATTCCGTCGTGGAGCCCGCTTTCTGGCGTCGCTAGCGGCGTCATTATTGCAAAAACCGGTCGGAGCACCTGTTGCAACCTCGTCGAGGTTATTGCACGCATTCAAATGCTCGTTGTTGTGATACCAGAACAATGAGCCGTGGTAATTATTCGTGCCGGATTTACCCACGACATTTACGATCGACGCCGCGTTGTGACCGTATTCAGCCTTAAATTGATTTGTGATGATACTGATTTCCCGGATCGCATCCGGATTGTTTAGAGCGACCTCGGCGCCGGTGAATGTTGGGTCGTTCATGTCCTGGCCGTCGAGCATGAAGTTGTTCGAACGAATCCGTCCGCCATTTGCTGAAAAACTCAGACCTGTCGCGAAAGCCGCTTGGCCGTTTGCCAGCTGGATGACGCCGGGTGTGGACAGAAGTACGTTATAAACACTACGGTTCGGGGAGATCGGCAGTTCAGAGAGGCGACGGCTGTCGAAGCGCGTGCTTACCTCGGCGGTGGTAGAATTCAGCATCGACGCGTTTTCGTTGACGGTAACAGAGTCTTCGATCACGCCCAGCTCCAGAACTGCATCGATGATGGCGTTCTGACCGACATCGAGTGTGATGCCGCCCCGTTCAAGCTTCCTGAAGCTTGCCGCTTCGATCGTTATTTCATATGATCCGCATGGAATGTCTGTGAGGCGGTAAAGGCCAGATGAATTCGTTACCGCCGAACGCACGAATCCCGTCTCGGTATTCTTTCCAAAAACTGTAGCGCCCAGTACAACCGCATTGTTCTGATCAGTTACGGTGCCCGAAATGCTGCCCGTTGAAGATTGGGAGAAAGCCGGCCCAACACAGCCTAACACGATCGAAAGAAAGACTATCCGGAAAACCCGAGATGTTTTCATGATAAGTCCCTCAGTTACTTTTCACGTTAAATCTAATTCGGAAAAACCATATGAAAGAGCGAAACGCAATAGTTTCGGCAATTCTTTCCAACTAGCTAAAAACCGACACGGCGCAAAAGGTCCTGAAAGCGCGGATCCCCGCGAAGATTTTTCCATCTCTCTTCTTTCAAAAGAGCCATTTTCGGGTCGCGATGTTGATAACCTTTTTCCAGCCAGGCCAGGGCCTGGTCCGTCTCACCGAGTGCGTTGTAAACGAGCGCGATGTGATAGGGCGGAACCCAACGCGACTCCGAAAGCCGCAGCATTTCGTTAAGGATCGCACGCGATTCATTGAGCTGGCCTGTCTTTACAAAGGTGTAGGCGAGCCCGACGTCTGACCAGGTTTGGTGGGGTGAGAGTGATTTCGCCAGCCTCGATTCGGCGATAGATTCGGGATACATTTTTTTCCCTTTATAAATTTCGGCCGCGATCCAATGGGCAAAGAAAAAATTCGGATCGAGGTCGATCGCGATCCCTACTCTTTCCATCGCCGCATCTGGCTGCCCGGCGGCAAGAAACCATGCCTCAAAGGTGTTGATAAATGGAGAGAACGGTTCGATCTCCCTGGCACGTTTTATTTCGGCGAGTGCTTCCTCGGGTCGCTCCATCTTGGAAAGGAAATCAGCATAGCCGAAGTGAGCAATCGAACTGTTCGGATCGAGTTCCAGGGCTCGTATAAAATGTTCCTCTGCTTCTTTCCAGTTCCAGTCGTACCAAAAAAAGACGGAGCCTAATGAGCTGTGGGCTTCGGCGAGCGCATCGTCAATTTCGACGGCCCGTTGCGCCGCTGCTTTCGCTTTCAGCAGAACCTCACCCGGATTCATGTCGCCGGCCAAAGCAAGCGCAGTGTACGCCCTGGAGATCTCAGTGTAAGCGAGGGCATAGGACGGATCGGTATCTATTGCCTGCTGTAAATACGCAATGCCCTTTTTGATCTCCGGCGGGGTTAGTTTGCGATGATGGAAACGTCCATTTAGAAAAAGCTGATATGCCTCGACGTTTTCCGTGTAGTTCTTCGCCAATTTCTGCTTGTCCGCCCCCGAAGGTTTTAAGCTAAGTTCACGAACAAGGTCGCGTGCGACTTCTCCCTGGAGGGCGATGAGGTTCGACAATTTTTTGTTGTAGGTCTGTCCCCATAAACTGTTTTCCGTCTGAGCGTCAACCAACTCGACATGCAGGACAAGATCCTCGCCGCGTTGAACGACCCGCCCGTACAAGACTGCACGAGCATTTAACTCCTTTCCGATGGTTTGTGTGTCGGTACTACCTTTGTAACGGAAGACAGAGGAACTGGCTTTCACCTGCAAGTCGGGCAATTTCGACAAACTCGCGATGAGCGTCTCGGTCATGCCGTCGGAAAGATACTCGAGTTCGGCATTGCCGCTTTCGTTCGCGAAGGGCATAACGGCTATCGAGTTGATCGAACGACGGCTGAAGAAATACGTATAGCTGAGCGCAAGCGCGGCCACAAGAGCTATTACCCCAATCGCAGCAAATGACGAGCGTCGCAAGGGCCAGTCCCGCCGCGATTCGGGTAGATCATTAACTGCCGGATTAGTTTGACGCCAAACGGATGAGTCCGTTGGGAGGTCGTTAACCGACAGCGAATCCGTTGTGGCGGATCGAAACGAGTCGATCGGTTCTATGACTTGAACCGGGGCCGAATGCGGTTCTTCCCGGCTTCCGTCCGAGATCAATTGAACGCTGCCGTCGAATCTGTATCCCCTTCGCCTGAGTGTTTCGAGATAAGGAGTGCCGCTTTTCTGGTTTCCGAGGGTCTTTCTTAGAACGGACAAATAAAGATAGAGGTTAGATTCCTCGACAAATGCACCGGGCCAGATCTGCTCGATCAGTTCCTCTTTGCTCAAGATTTGGCCGCGACGTTCGATAAAGATAAGGAGAGTTTCCGCCGCCTTGGGAGCAAGCGGAATCGGCTCGCCTCGCCGGTAGAGCATCAAATGTTCGGCGTCGAATCGAAAATCCTCAAACTCGTAAATCTTCTGAACAGGTGGGTTGTCCATCCTAAGATTAAACTCAGAAAAACCTAAGGCTAAATTCGAAGACATGTCCTTCCACTCCTTGTATTTTCACTCCGGAGCGGAACAGACGAAGGCATGTTTTGCCTATATCAGGAAAGGTAGAGGCATTGTAATGCGGCATCGCCCAAAAGGAAAGAACCTTTTCTTTTTCTTCGGAGTTCCGCTCCTGACACGCTGAACAAACCATCGAAGGAGATAAAACAATGAAAAGGACAACGCTTAGAAATATGAAGTGCGGGATCATCATGACAGTCGTCATATTGATGATCTCGGTAGTTCCAGTTACAGCACAAGACGAAGCGCCGGAACGCAGTCTCGAGGGCGTGTGGTTGGTGCAGATCACACCGCGCAATTGCACTACCGGCGATCCTATACCTACAGCGGCGTTTGAATCTCTATTTACATTTCATAGAGACGGAACAATGCTCGTCTCGTTCCGAAACAACACCTTTGTGCTTGAGCGTACGGCAGCTCACGGTCTGTGGAGGCGCGACAGCGGTTGGAGCGATTACTCTTTCAAGTTCGTTCACCTCCGCCGTAATCTCACGACCGGATTATTTGCCGGAAAACAGGAAGGCGGCGGGACCCTGGTACTGAGCGAGAGCGGTGACGAGTTTACGACGGACGGCTATTCGATCGTTTACAGCGTTGACGGAATTCCCGGAGCGCCCGGCTGTTCCAACTCTGTCGGAACGCGGTTTAAGTTGGAGCCATGACAAGTGAATAACTCTTTGGGTAGCACAAACAGAGCCCGGAAGACCAAACAGATTGACTCACCAATGAAGGAGGCAAAAGCAATGAAAAGGATGACATCACCGCAATCACGTTCGGGATGGTGGCGATCATTACCGCAGTGGCAATTTCACAATCCACCATCACGGCCCAGGAGCCCCCTGTAGATCCAGTCGGAGCTGGGATCGTCGGGACTTGGGACCTGCAGGTTACTTCCGTAGATTGCACGACCGGCGTTGCGCTGTTCCCGCCTGGGAAGTCGCTCGTTATGTACAACCAAGGCGGTACGTACATAGAGGAAGCTTCGGGAACACCGCCTTCAAGACGGTACCCCGGCTTGGGAGTCCAGCGGCATGTTCAAGCGCGAACCTACGCACTCGCGTTCAAGATCTTCCAGTACAACGCGGACGGCACATCCAATGGAAGGATAGTTGTTAATGCGGAAGTTGAACACAATTTGGATGACACGGCCACCGGTACGGCGGTTGCCAGAATCTATAACGCAGCTGGAGATCTCATTGTGAGCAGATGCGTCAACTCCGTCGGTACACGCTTCACAGGTGTAGATTGATTTAGCCTCAGTCGATGGGAGGAACGGTGGTCGTCTCGCACCGTTGACGACCACATTTTACTGATCCATTCCCCGACGACGATTCGGTCGTTAACAACGTCGTACTGCATAACGGCACCGATCCTGATCCCCGCGTGGCGCCTCTGCCGGGAGCTGATTTGCTTTGGGACCTGACAGGTACTGGAAATCACTGGGAAGGTAATATCTCTCAAACTTCTTCCCCCGACGTCTTTCCGTAAACACTGATCAGCTGAAACTGAACAAATTTGAACAATAAAAGGAGTGACCATGAAACACAGCGCTATGAAACTGACAATGTTACTTGCAGCGATCTTCGCGACCGCTGTCGTCAGCCAGGCTCAGACCACCTCGGTGCTCACAACCGGTCTTACGACACCGGTGAAAATGATAACCGCGGGAGACAATTCAATCCTCGTTAGTGAGCAGGGCACGGCGGTTCCGAACACCGGACGTTTATCCCGCGTCGACCGATCAACTGGAGCACGTGAAACTTTGATCAGCGGCCTACCGTCTGGCGTCAACAACCTTGGCGGACCTCCGGCTCCGAGCGGCCCGACAGGACTGAACCTCCACGGCCACACCCTGTATCTGACTATTTCCGGTGGTGATTCGACGCAGAACGTCAGCGGATTCGAATTTCCCAGTTCGAGCCCGCCTTCGTCGCCGATATTTGCTTCGGTGCTGGAGTTGATCCTACCCGGTGGTTGGGAGCAGTTGTCGTCACCTTTCGTCATGACACTTAGCGATCAGACGGCGCTCGCTGCGGGGAATGTAGTCATCCTTACCAATGCAGACGGAGAGTCGCTTTCGATCCGCCTTGTTGTAGATCTACCCGACTACACACCCAACCCGCAGCCGGGATTTCCAAATGTAGTACGCTCGTCGAATCTCTTCGGCATTGAAAGGTTCCAGCAACACCTTTACGTCATCGATGCGGCTCAAAACGATATAAAGCGGGTCAATATCAGCGACGGGCAAACGAGCGTTTTTGTCGCATTTCCGGATCGACCCAATCCATTATTTCCCTTCGGACGCCCATTCATCGAACCCGTACCGGACAGCATCCATCGTGTGGGCAACCAGCTGTTGGTCACTCTGCTGACGGGTTTCCCGTTCGTACAGGGCTTGGCCGAGGTCCAGACTGTCAGTCTAAACAGTGGCGAGCACGAGACATTGATTCCTGGTCTAACATCCGCAATCGATGTACTGGCGCTTGATACGGGCTACTACACGCTGGAATTCAGCACGAATCTGTTAGCGCAGCAACCTGGTCGCATACGCTTCTATAGTTCGGCCGATGCGGCACCGGTTTTGGTAGTCGGCGGCGGCTTGATCTCGCCAACCAGTCTGGCGCGGGACGAAAATACGGGCGATCTCTTCGTCACAAACATTTTTCCTGGAACCATTACTAGAGTCAGCTTTCCCTAACGTGGCCAATAATGACATGAAAATGTTAGACGATGCTGGCAGTCCGACATCCGCGACAAATCGGATCGAAACAAGCTGCGCAACGGAGTTAACTCCGTTGCTGAAGCAGGCCCGATTTATATACATGAAAACGATTGCCAGCCTGAAGCGGAAATAGTGACCGGCTATCCTAATGAATTTCGGGAGCTGCCACTCCTGCTGAGGGCATACACGCAGGACGACGGGCAAGTGGATTCCAAACTAATTCAGGATGGTGATGCTGAAGCGATCATCGACAAGTTCTTCGCCGATCCTGAAGTCGCCTATATCCACTTAAGCGACGGAGAATCTGGTTGCTACTACGCAAGGATTGAGAGAGCCGAACATACATGAGAATGCTTAATCAGAGGGTTGTCTTAATTACAGGAGCGTCATCCGGCGTTGGCCAATCTACTGCTCGATTGCTTTCACAGAAAGGCTATCGAGTCTTTGAAACCAGCCGTAATCCTGCCAGCGCTCAGGCGACTTTGTGTGCGAAGGCCAGAGGCGTGCCCTCTTTGTCGATCCCTGCCGTGATGCGGTTGAGCGTAGACGGTCGATACACGTCGTGCTGCATGTCCTCTTCGCGCGACCAGATAACTTTGACCGAGGATTTTTTGACGCTCTGGAAGGACGCTGACTCTGATATTCCCATCTATCAGCAAGCCAGGGCCGAGTACGCCAAGATTAAACCTTAATCGATCCAACCGGGGCGAAGAATGTCATCGATAGACCAACTAAGCAATCCGGCGCGACGCCGTCGCAATTTCAGTATCTGGATCTTTTCTTACGACACACGTCTATTGACAGACTCTTTTGTGGTTGAACGCGTCTGTGAATGATGAGGGAATTGATGAGGGCGCTACGCGCTTAAATTGTCTACCAGTGGGATGTATTGGTGACGGCATCAGAGTTCGAATATATGCGGCTATATATATAAGGACAAGACCATATATGAAGGACAAGCCCGCAGCAACGAATTATGGATTTGCCACGATTTTGCCACGCTTCGCTTCGCGCTTATCCGTTTTATTCAGCGTATTCGTGACTTCTCTAGCCGCGATGTTAGTTTTTATGCTGCAAAAGCGGATTACGCGCTTTACGTGGCGCTCAGGACTACCTTGACACGGTAGGGGTCGGACGGACGGTTCGAATCCCTACCCGCGCATCCCAGCCAGGTCAAGAAGGTGACCATGCTATGCCGCGATGGGCTCGTTTAGGGCACGAGCTTCGACCGCCGCGCGCACAAATACGCGCACATCGAGGAGTCTAAAACAGCCCAAACCATCCCAAGCCATCCTAAATCCCCTACGGCATAATCTTTTCATCGTCAGTAACATCCGTTGATTTCAAACCACTTCGGCCATTCGGTAGGCGGCCCTGAAAAGGCCGGCGTCGGCGGTTCGATTCCGTCCCTGGCCACCAATCCCTTCAAGAACTTAGCGATTGCGAAAAAGCGTGTAAAAATTTCTCGCGCGAACAATACGCGAACATCGGTTGCTTTAAATTTCACTTTTGGCGTCGCTCGTTCAAATGACTTCCACGCGCCGTAGTCAATCTCGATGTTCGTCTGCATGCCAAAGCCGCCTTCGCGCGCGCGGCTTCGTCCATAAATGGACATTATCGGCTCATCTCATTTCGCAGCCAGGCGCGGGCGAAAGTCCAGTCACGCATCACTGTTCCCGGCGAGACCTTCAGCACCTCGGCGGTCTCTTCAATACTTAGTCCCCCAAAGAAACGCAACTCAACAATCTCACACTGGCGAGCATCAACGGCTTCGAGAGTTTTTAGCGCATCATCAAGAGCGACCACGTTAGCGGCCTGCGTTTGTGACACGTTCGTTGCTTCAACCAAAGAAACCTGAATAGCACCTCCGCCGCGCTTCGCCGAGTTGCGTTTGCGTGCTTCATCGACCAGAATGCGGCGCATCAAGCGCGCAGCGATGCCGAAAAACTGCGCGCGATTCTCCCAATTGATTTGCGGCTGATCGATCAGCCGCAAATAAGCTTCGTCAATCAGCGCAGACGTCTGCAGTATGTGACCCGCCTGCTCGCGCCGCATATGCTGATGCGCCAACCAATGCAGTTCGTCATAAACCAGTGGCATCAGCTTGTCGAGCGCCGTTTGGTCGCCGTTACTCCAATCCTTAAGGAGCTTTGTTATTTCCTGTGGCCCCGGTTTCATGCTTAGAGGTTTCTCATGCAATTTGCGCGAGAGTAAGTAGGCAAAGAATAGCAGCGCTCGTAGTGCACAGGCCAGATCTGGCCAAGAGTTTTCGTCGTTTAATCACATTATCGGTGAGGCGAGCCGCAAGGCTTCCTTATACCCAAACCTTAGGAGAAACATCATGAAAAGGCACCTATTCTCAATCGTGACTTCTTCGTACTTGCTCGTGCTCCCAGTGGTTTCGGCACATGGGCAACCCGGCTTTACACCTTGGGCGGAAGCCACCAATCTCGGAGCAACGGTGAACTCAGCGGTAACTGACCAGCATCCCGCCATCTCTAAGAAAGGTCTGAGCCTTTACTTCATCTCGAACCGAGCCGCGGCAGCGGCGGTCAGGATATCTACGTCTCACAACGGGAGAACACAGAAGATCCGTGGGGATCGCCAGTTAACCTGGGACCGAATGTCAACTCCGCCAGCACCGAGAACGCGCCAACGCTTTCGCGTGACGGCACCTTCTGTTCTTCGGCAGCAATCGCCCGGGTGGATGTGGGGGCAATGATATCTGGGTCTCATACCGCCGGCACACACACGACGATTTTGGTTGGGAAGCGCCCTTCAATCTCGGTTGCAGGATTAACACTTCTTTTGACGAAGATGGGCCCACTTATTTCGAGGATGAAGAGACGGGCGTGACGACTCTTTATTTCACTAGTTTGAACCGTCCAGGTAACGTCGGTGATTGGGACATCTACGCGAGTACCCTACAAGCAGACGGAACATTCGGCCCGGGCGAGCTCGTGCCCGAACTATGCAGCATTGGCCGTGCCACGCGCACCAGCATAAGCCGTAACGGTCTGGAGATCTTTATCACATCGAATCGGCCGGGCGGTTTGGGAGGATTGGACGTGTGGGTGTCGACCCGCGGGTCTACTAGCGAGTCTTGGTCGGCGCCAGTTAACGTCGGTGCGCCGGTTAATTCCACGGACAACGACGGGGCACCAGCCTTATCGTTCGACGGGACAGCTCTTTACTTCTACTCACTTCGTCCCGGTGGATATGGCGGCAACGATCTCTACATTGCTACTCGCTCCAAGCTGGAGGCCGTGATAAAGCCAGCGGGAGTGCTTTCCGGCTCGGGACGGCCTGGAGGCACATTCGTAAGGCTCTTGCCGCGATTTTCATGATCCTGAGGGAAGGTCGGGGTTTCGCAGCGACCTGGTTTGGTGCCAGCGGTAATAGCCAAAGATCTTTCTTCGACCTAAATCATTGCGGCAGACCGATGCGGCGCAACAAGTCTGCACAGCGCGGGTCTGAGCGCAGATTATCGAAGCCTACTTCTTCCTTGAGGCGCACTAGCCCGCCGGGGTGCTCGGCGTAAGCCTTCTCCAGCCACTCGAAGGCCTGATCCTTTTGGCCGAGGCGCGCATGAAGCTCAGCGATGAGGAAATGGCCCTCCTCCATCCCCTTTTGCGACCCTCCTTTGAACTGCTCGATCAGTTTTTGGTAAAAGCCCTTGATACCCGACCTGGCGAACGCTTCCCTTAACTCGGCGATCTTGTCGATTGTGAATGGCCTGAATCCGTCTGGTCTATTTCATGGATCGTGATGATGTTCGGATGATTCAACGCAGAGGCTGCCTTGGCCTCTTGCACAAAGCGATTCATGCGACTGCGACCGGTCGCAACATCCGCCGGCAAAATCTTCAATGGAACTTTGCGATCCAGTTTGGTGACCCGCGCCAGGTAGACTTTCACCCATCCCGCCAGCCCAAGTTGTGAGCGGATTTCGTAACGGCCCAGCCTTGTGCCGGCGGAAAGTATCATTAGTCAAATGCTTTCGATGGTTCTAGTCAGGCCGGGAAATTCATGCGCCGAAGCAGATCCTGCCAACGCAGATCGGAATGCAGATTGTCAAAGGTGGGATCTTCCTTTACGTAGATAAGCAGAGAGTTGCGCTCCTCAACTGCCGTCTCGAGAATTTTGAATGCTTCATCCCTGTCACCGAGCGCAACGTAGACAGCGGCAATTTCAAAAGGTCCTGCTTTCAATCCGCTGACCATCTCCCGCGCCTCGCGCTGCCTCCCCATCAACGCATAGACGCGGGCGAGTCTGGCCGCGTGCATTCCATCAGAGCGCAGTTGTGCGGCATTCTCGAACATGTTAATAGCTTCATCATAACTGCCCAGTTTCGCATAGACATCGCCCAGGCGGATATGCGCTGAATAGTTCCGAGGCTCCAGTTCAAGAGCCCGCTTGAAATGGACGATCGCTTCTTCGTATTTGCGAGCGCGATAAAGAACCCGGCCGAAAGTTGACTGAATATCTGACGAAAGTGGATCTAATTGTGCAGCGATTTGCACTTCGCTGATCGCTTCAGCATGCCGTCCCAGCGCCATGAGCAAGAAGGAATAAGAGCGATGCACAAACAGGCCTCCGGGATCAAGCTCCAGCGCGCGCCTGAACTCCTGCTCGGCGCCTGTCCAGTCCCAATCATAGATGTACTTAAGCTGACCCAGCATCATGTGCCCTTCGGCAAGTTGCTCGTCCAGTTTGATGGCTTTCGATGCCGCCGCTCGCGCTGGGGCTTCGGCTTCATTGAAGGTTCTTGCTCCCCAGATGCCTCGCTCCTGCCATGCTTGAGACAGCCCAGCATAGGCGGCAGCATAATCCGGCGCGAGTTGAATCGCGCGCTCGAAGTTTTCGATAGCTTGACGCAAATCCTCCTCATTGAGCTTGCTGAGATGATACCGCCCGAGCAGATAAGCATCATGAGCCTGAGGATCGACCTTGCGCGCGGAAGCTAGCCGCGCGCGTTCATTGGCCGTGACCTGAATGCGAATCTCATTGGCGACTGCGCCGGCCACTTCGTTTTGCAACCTTAGGAGGTCGCTCAGATCCCGATCGTAATCTCGCGACCACAAGGGTGAGTCAGCCGCTGCCGGAATCAACCTCGCCCTTACATAGATCCGCCCACCCGAACGCTGCACAGACCCCTCGATCACGGCGTCAACATTCAGCTCGCGCGCAATTTCCGGAAGCGACTTATTGGTTCCCTTGTAGCGCATCGCTGAAGTGCGGGAGATCACTCTCAGCGCGCGAATCTGCGCCAAGTTGCTGATGAGCGCCTCAGTTATTCCATCGGCAAAGTATTCCTGACCCGGATCGCCAGAAAGGTTGTTAAGCGGCAGGACGGCAATCGACTTGATTTCTAGTTGGGCCGGCCTAACTGTTTGTCTCACGCGCCAGGCGTAAATGAACGCGGCGGTCACAACAAGCAGCACTGCCAGCATAACCAAAACGCCGCGCTTGTGAGTCTTTACCTGATTGAAAATGTACTGGGCGCTTGAAGCCAATTGCGTTGCCTGAGGTTCGCTTTCAGACGTCTTTGCGACACTCAATTGTCCACCTGAAGACGAAACTCCAACCTGTTCTGGCGAGGTACTCCGCTCGATAGCGGCCTTAGTTTCCAATGACTGTTTCAGTCGCTTCAGATCAATCAAAAGGTCCTTGCTCGTTTGGTAGCGCTCATCGCGGTTCTTCGTTAGCGCCTTCTCAACAATCTCTTCCAGTCGGTCCGGGACCAGACGCGAATAACGCGTTAACGGCGGCGCTGCCTGTTTCGACAGGATTGCCGAGATGATTTCATTCGATGTGCCCGCAACAAACGGTGAACAACCCGCAACCATCTCATAAAGCACAACACCAAGGCTCCATATGTCCGTGCGCTCATCGACTGTGTCGCCCCGCGCCTGCTCCGGTGACATGTAGGCCACCGTGCCGATGACCACGCCGGGCCCTGTGTTGGCAATTAATACCGTGGCAATCTTGGAATCTACTGAAGCGTCTCGTTGTCTGCGCTGCGATATTTTAGCGAGACCGAAGTCAAGCACTTTCACTAGCTCATCATCTTTGCGAATCATGATGTTTTCGGGCTTGATGTCGCGATGGACGATATTTACTCGATGCGCCGCCACCAGCGCCGAAGCTATCTGGATTGCAATGTCGAGGGCATCATCGATGTCGAAACCGGAACGCAGTCTCTCTCGCAATGTCTGACCTTCGATGAATTCTGTGGCGATGAAGCGATGACCATCTGCTTCACCAATCTCATGGATCGTGAGAATGTTCGGATGGTTAAGCGCAGACACGGCCCGCGCTTCCTGCTCAAACCGGCGCAAACGTTGATCGTCTTTAGTAAAGTTGGTTGAGAGGAACTTTAGCGATACTCTCCGGTGAAGCTTCGTATCTTCGGCCAGATAGACTCTGCCCATGCCGCCTTCGCCCAGCAATGAAACAATTCGGTAATGGCCCACCGTCTGCCCGCTATTTAGTTCCACACCATCAACTAACATTGCACCGGCCGCCTTGTATGCCGGCACGTCAACAAAGTTACTTTCCTCGTGAGACTTCAGCAGCGACTCAACTGCGCGGTGTAAATCGGGATCGCCATTGCAAGCTTGATCGAGATAGGCCGCGCGCTCGTTCCGCGGCAACGCTACAGCCGCATTAAAGATTTCTTTAAGATTTTCCCAATGTGAGTCGGCCATGTTTGGGATTGCGTTATTTACCTTTACGTACCACTCATTCTGTGGCGAATGCAGTTAGGGATAACCAATCGGCTCGACCAGCGCTATCTGCTTGCTGCTACTGGTACCCTTCAGACTTTTGAGGGCGCCATTTACATATTATAGGCAGGCAAAGAATAGCAGCAGCAGTTGCGGTCGGCCAGATTTGCTGAATACTACGAGGCCATGTGTAATGAGCCGTCGTGGTTAGCTACGGAAAGCAGATTGGTTTGCCGTGCTGAGCGTTTGACTAAAAACAATAGAAAACATCAACATAGAAACTACCGGAATGCGTTTTATACGAATGCTCCCTCTTAAAGTTTTCCACTGCCGATCAGACTGCGGCTACTTGTCCTCTACTTACTCCTGCGGAAATTTCCACGGAAACCTCTAATGGGATCTGCGCACGACATGAGGCAAAAGGTTAAGGAGGGAAGGGAGTGAAAAAGAATACTCTGTCCGATTGATTTGCCCTGGTTTCTTTTCGAACTCGCAATGTGGAAGTCGTGGTTGAGGGGCGCGCGTACAATACGCGTACATCGAAGACGCTAAAGCGGCTCAAATCATCCTGCAGTATCCCAAACAGTCATTCGCAAAAGCGCTTTCGGTTCAGTGACATCGGTTGATTTCAAACCGCTTCGGCGATTCGGTAGGCGGCCCTGAAAGGGCTGGCGTCGGCGGTTCGATTCCGTCCCTGGCCACCAATCCTTTCAACAACTTAGAGACTGCCAAAAAGCGTGTAAGAATTTCTCGCGCGTACAATACGCGAACATCGGATAACCGACGTTTGCCTCGCAGATTATCCGACATTTTGCCTCGCAGATCGGTTCGCCTTTCAGCTTTGCCTCACCGCCAACAGTCCCTCGTTTGTACATCGCATCAGACCATCCAAGGCCGACGATTTCCCAAGCGCGCATGCCGGTTGTAACGGCAATGAGCACAATCAGCCTGAGACGACAAAGCGTCTTGTTGGAATCTTTCGTACCTTCCGATGGATCTTTCCCCCAGCGCCCGCTTAAGCCTCCGAAGCTCGTCTTCGGATAAATAACGATCCCTCTGATCGTCTGGCCGTCTCACCTCAAGCTGATCGGTGGTATCCCGGTTCAATACCGTATCTTTGGATCAAATGGTCGCCGCTTTCTTTATCATGTGATGCATGACGTTAAAATGGCGCACCGCAGTGCCTGTCGAAAGCTCACCGACTACTGTGAGGTTTTCATACCAGGATTCATGTACAGCTCACGGCGTAGATCCCGCTTCCTTCTGCGGGGAAAATGTGTGAGAAATTTTCGCCGATGACCAAGATCATCCGATACGGCTGGACCGATCATTCCGCTCACAGTGGGACGGAATTCTGCCTGCCCTAGGTTACAACACGTGAGACGCCTCAAATGCCGGTGCCTTAGGACCTATTGACGCGATGACGGCAGAGGTGTATCGTCACTCTCACTCAGGATAAGCCTCTGACTTTGTCACCGGAGCTTGCGTGCTACACAGGCACTACCCGATCTAACTCCCTCTGACCAGCCCAATTGACTCTTTGCCAGAAGAAATACGGTGAAAGACACCGAACCTATAGACGATTGTGCGTCGATAAACCTGATGATTAACGTAAACGGAAATACCGTAGTTAGTGATACAGGATTCACACTCAAAGTTATGGACGTTGGTGACGTCACCGCTGTTGAATACCGCGAAGGAGATAAGTTGTTAAAAGGTGGTTTGGAAACGCAATGGGCTCTCAAGGTTTACTTTCCTCGCTGGGGGTGGGAAGCACCGTATGAGAAAGAGCTGATTACTCACGAAAAAGGGAAACAAATAGAAGCAAATATTCTAGAGGCCCTCGATTCGCTACGCTATTATTACTACAGTTTCTGATTCGTAGTTGTGAGCATTTCTCATTAACGTTCACTTCAGGGCCAGCACTCACTGTTTCCGTGCGATAGGCTGAAACAATGACTGAAAGAAACTCTCACATCGGCAAGTCCGAGCACGACCGATCCGGCCCCGAGGGTACCGGCTGGCGAGTTTCTTCTGATTCCAGCGCGCAGCGGTCCACCACCGCCACTTCAACACAAGCGAGGCATTCTAGAATTTCCAAGTCATCTCACATTGTTGGAGAAGTGCGCGGTTTTCAAAGCCGGACGGAATCTCTCGGACCTCAATACCCGACTAAGACCATCTGGACGTTTCGCGTTGAGCGCTTTGACGCAGCCGGCAACCGCCTTCCCCCTGTGCCTGTAGAGATGCGAAGCAAATCGTTCGATGGTTTCATAAATGAAGGCGACCAGGTGGAGATCTCTGCCAGGTGGCGTGAAGGTCAAATCGCGAAGCCCAGAAAGCTACGCAACCTTACCACTGGAGCGATAGTCAAGGCTCGAGGGATTTATTGGATGACAGTTGCAAGGGTTCTGCTGTTTCTAGTATTCCTTGTCATTTTTGTCGCCTTCGCGAAGATTGCCTTTGACAAGTTTTGGCGTTCTCCCGGCCCGGTACCTGTGCGTAAGAACGGTCCACTAATTAAATCAAAATAGATAATCCTGCTGACTGCGCTTTGTCGCCCTTTACTCACCAGCGAGTTTTTGAAATGTCGCTTCGGCTTTAAGAAATTTGAAGGAGGGATTTTCGCAATAAGTCGAAGTCCATTCTTTGAATAAATCCGCGGAGATCACGATGTCGCACCAAGTAATCTCTACCGCACATCTGGACTATTTGCAGCGGGTTACTATCGACTTGGCCGCCTTGACAGCAGACGCGCCGATATCTCGGGCGAGCCCAACTCTGCGTCGGTTGTCGCGTATTAAGGGAATTGGTCGTACGGAAAAGACTCCCAGGGCGATGCCCGCAACCGATCAACCGGCACGACTGCTGAGTGAAGATGTGCTGATCGGATTGTATGGTTACAAGATTCCCCTGGCGTTTTTCGTCCAGGGAGGCCGTGATGGTGTGGACGTCCGGTTAGGAACGTGGTCTCCGGACAAAAGGGAAGATGCTTCAGCAACGATCATGGACGCCCGACAAGAGATATTGGGCACCAGTCTTAACAGCCTTTATCCTGCGGTGGAACTCGTATCGGCGAAACCTGAACTAGAGCGAATGTCCAAATCAGGCTTGGCGCTTGGAATTCCTACTGCCAAACGTGCGGATCCTTTGGATGGCGCACTGCCGCTCGACAGGCTGGTTCGTGCTCTCTCGGGAGCCGACTGGGCCTGCCTGATACTCGCCGAGCCTGTGCATGAGAGCGTAACGAGTGCTCTCCGGGATAGCGTCATTAACGAGATTCGCGCAGTCCAGTCAGCCACGCATCCCGCGACGACTCCCAGTCCCCTGGGTGAGCATTACACGCAGCTGCTTCAGGGTCTGTTGAAGGCACTCACGTCCGGCCAGTCGGTTGGTGCTTGGCGAACAAGCGTCTATCTTCTTGGTGATGCGCGTAGCTACCACCGTCTTGCAAGTATCTGGCGCGGGATCTTCTCCGGCGACCATTCATTACCTGAACCCGTACGTGTTTGGGAAAGCGCTCTAGCGGCTGATTTGGCTGTAAGCTGGGCCATGTGCGATACACCCGGCTCGCATGGGCCAGGGCATTATAAATATCCATTCGAGTTTCAAACACTGCTTACTTCAACTGAGCTATCGGCATATATTCACCTGCCGCAGTTGGAGACTAGTGGTTTCACGATTAATGCCGTTGCGGACTTCGACGCCAGCCCTCCACTCGTAAAGGGTGACAATTCGTTGCAACTAGGGCAGGTTATTCATCAAACACGCCTGACGCCCGCGAGTTATGCAGTCAGCACCAAAGCTTTGACCCGTCATACCTTCGTCGCCGGTGTAACAGGTGCAGGCAAAACCAACACAATCTTTCACATGCTCAAGCAAGCCACCGGTTTGGGCATACCTTTTCTGGTCATCGAACCTGCCAAGACCGAATACCGAGCCTTACTTCAAGACGAAGCGTTGAGCGGTAGATTACAGATCTTCACCCTCGGTAACGAAGCTGTCTCACCATTACGCTTGAATCCCTTTGAAGCGGTAATGGGAACGCCTGTTAGTGTGCATCTTGATCTGTTGCGTTCCGTTTTCAATGCCAGTTTTGGCTTATGGTCGGTGTTGCCAGCTGTGCTGGAACTGTGCCTTCATCAAATTTACAAAGATCGAGGTTGGAATACAGCCACAAACACCAACTCGCGATTGGATAAAGACTCAGATGTTGCAGCCGCCTTTCCTACTTTGTCCGATTTGGCGGCTAAGGTCGATGTAGTAACTCGCGCGTTGCACTACGACCCGGAGAGCGAGTCCAACATACGTGCAGCTCTTCTCACGCGCGTTAATAGTTTGCGTGGCGGAAGCAAAGGGCGGATGCTCGATGTGCAACGCTCGTTTCCTATGAGCTTACTCCTACAGCACCCCACGATCCTCGAGCTGGAAGGAATCGGGGACGACGATGATAAGGCGTTCCTGATGGGCCTGTTGTTTATTCGTCTAGTAGAGTTCCGACGCGCAAGCGGACAGGTTGCTGATCTACAACATCTGCTAGTCATTGAGGAAGCCCATCGGTTGCTGTCTTCGGTGGAGGCTCAGCGGGGCGAGCAAGAAGCTAACACGCGTGGTAAAGCAGTAGAGACTTTCGCTCACTTACTTTCAGAGATCCGAGCTTACGGTCAAGGTGTTTTTATTGCTGACCAGATTCCAAACAAATTGGCTCCCGATGTGCTCAAGAACACCAACCTCAAGATTGCGCATCGAGTAGTGTCCAGCGATGATCGAGCAACGCTGTCCGGAGCCATGGCTATGAATGAGCGGCAGGCCCACAGTCTGGCGACGCTAACTGTGGGCCAGGCCGCTGTGTTCAGCGATGGCGACGATGCTCCAATCCTGGTGCAAGTCCCGGCAATCAAGGACCAAGCGGTGCATTCTTGGCCAGACAACTCACGCGTGGCAGAGCATATGGCAGTTTCTCGAGCGTCTCTTAAAGATGAAACACTCCTCTTGTCTTTCCCTGCGTGCGATGTGTGCTTGAAGACAAGTACGGCGTGCCAGGTGGCCCGCGACATTGTTGAGGATCCCCAATTTCAACGAACCTTCTCCCACACAATTCTCTCGACCATCGAAGACTCGGATGCCCTCGATCGACTGTGGCCAGACTTGCTCTCAGTTGTGCAGGCTAAAACCCCTCCCAGGATCGACGAGCAAGACCTGCTGCGCTGCGTGTTAATGCATGCCTCACATTGGTTCTCTCATAAGCGCGGCGCTCAGGCCGAGTGGACCTATACGCAAACCGAGGAATTGGCGAGTAACTTGCGCCAGATGCTGCTCGCGAAATCTTCGAGTGAAAATTCGGAGTCGATTCGGACAAAGTTTCGCGACTACGTTTACACTCTTCATGCTCGCCCATTTTCTCCTTTTCCGGCGTGTGAACGAGTCTGCCAACAGCAACCGCCCGTGTGTTTGTATCGCTACGCTGTTGCCGACCTCGTCGCCGAAGGAAGGCGTGCGGCCGAATGGCATGCGGCCGAAGCGGCCGATGCCGCCGACGAGGGATATCCGCAGACGTGGGGTGTCTGTAGCTTAGCGGGATACGACCTCCTTGAATCGCCCGACGGGGACTCGGCCGATGCCATGCGACTTAGGGCGCAGGACGCGCTTCGACGCGTAGGTCTTTGCTTTGCTCAGCAGATGCTGGCCGGAGACGCCATGAAAGCACCACAAACTGTGAGATGGATCGTAGACAAGTTGCTGGCTGAAGCAGATGGGTAAGGGGTAGCTGGTAATTAAATGGGGAGTAAGACGATGCCTGATCCAAAGCCTGACGAAAATGACTTCATTACCAGCACCGTCAAGCCGTTCACGCAAGGCGTGCTGAACAACTTGTCTGATCGAGGTGAAGCGCTTGTTAAAGGTGCGCCGGCTGCTGCTGCATTACCGCTGGCTATTCCCACTGCTCCTGCAGTCTTTGTTGCTACGGCAATTGCCCACCCAGATGGGGTGAAAGGCGCGGCAAAGATCTTTGGCGATGCTATCGCGGGTGTAGTAAAGGGGCCACCAGAACTCGTCAAGAAGACCGGGGAAGCGATCGGAACTTTAGTGTTCGCTGCTGCGAATCCAACGGAAGTGGATCCTCAGGCCGTTGGTGAAGCCGCTGTTGATGCGCTCTTAGGTCTCGTTGATATTGGAACGATGGTAGCGCCCGGAAAAACAGGAGCGAAAGCACCAGAAGCAGCAGGAGCAGGCCCAAAAGCAACCACACCCAAAACACCTAAGCCTCCGGCGAAGGCACCCGACGCAACCGCCGCGGCCCCAAAGACAGCATCAGCTCAAACACCTAAGTCGGCAGCGAAACCGTCAGACGCCGCGGTGGCAAAGGCAGCCGGAAAACAACCGAAGAGCGCGGCACCAGCGACGACACCGCAGGAATCTACTCCCACACCAGAATCTACTCCCAAGCCAGATTCAACTCCCACACCAGATTCAACTCCAAAAACTCCAGAACAAAAACCTAAGCCGTCGACTCCTTACAGAGAACCAGGGGAGTGGAAAGCACCACCGGGTTACGAAGGATTTCCTCCCGACGGATGCAGCAGCTAAGTCGGCAGCAAAACCATCAGACGCAGCGGCAGCTAAGTCGGCAGCGAAACCACAAGATACGGCTGCGGCTAAGTCGGCAGCGAAGCCATCGGACGCGGCAGCTAAGTCGGCAGGAAAGGGACAAGGGGCTGCAAGCCCACCCGCGGGTGCAACGCCACCAAAACCTCCGGCGCCAAGGTTCACACGTGGTGAAACAAAGCCTTCACCAAAAACTCTTACCGCAATACCGAAAGACTCAGTATCCATTAGAGATGCTGCCGTGCTCAGCGAGAGGGGAATCAGTAGGCGTTCGGCCTACCCTGCAGACCCGTTGCATCACTTATTTCCCCAAGAAGGGACGTTGGCTGCTTGGTTCAAGAGTAAAGGAATTAATATTCATGACTATGCTTCGAAAATGTCTCAAGGCGAACACTCTGCAACTCACACTGGGGGGCGTCATCCGAAGAACATTAAAAAACCCCATGGGTGGAATAACGCTTGGAGGGATTATGTGAATGATCCCAAGAATCAGAAAGCCACACCAGCTGACATCTTCAAGCAGCTCGACAAGATGAGAAAAGACTTCAAGATCGATCATCACCCAATTGTCCCTTACAAGACAGGGGCTTCGCGCAAGCCTACACCGGGTACGTCACCGAGTGTAGCAAAAGGTACGGCAGCTCCGAAAAAAGGAGCATTAACAGCAACGGCTGCTGGCAAAGCATCAATGGCAAATACCGCGAAGTCAGCAGGTAAAGCGGTCAAGGCTGCCGGTAAAGATTCGGCGCCGTCCAACGCAGCAGGGAAAGGACCAAAGAAGGCCGGCAGTAACGCCGCGGGGGCATCCGCGGCAAGCGCAGCCGGCAAGACAGCTGCTGCAAAGGGAGCGGCGAAGAAACTTCCACCTCCGCTGCCGCCACCGCCACCACCACCCCCGCCGCCCGTAAAACCTAAAGGCTCAACGTGACGACAGTTGAAACTGATTTTTTGCCGAGACGATGATTCATAAACCCAGGGTCATGAGTTTCAAATCTCAGACTATATAGACTTTAAATGGACGGTAACGGCGATAGCGTGGTTGGTCGTAAGCGAACCCCTTCGACCGCCGCGCGTACAATACGCGTACATCGAAGACGCTAAAGCGGCCCAAACCGCCCTAGACTATCCCAAAAGGTTTTAGGCGAAAGCTCTTTAGCTTCAGTAATATCCGTTGATTTCAAACCACTTCGGCGATTCGGTAAGCGGCCCTGAAAAGGCCGGCGTCGGCGGTTCGATTCCGTCCCTGGCCACCAATATCCTCAACAACTTAGCGGCACCAAAAACGTGTAAAAATTTCGTCGCGCGAACAATACACGAACATCGGTTGCTTTAAATTTCACTTTTGGCGCCGCTCGTTTGAAAAACTTCTGACTGAAGACCGTCGACGAGCACATCTCTACCAAGTTGCGTATCGCGCGCGCGATACACTTCGCCCATTCCACTTCTAGAGGCGACTGATTTCATACCTTCCGAGTTCTGTGATCTCTGTTCCGGAACTAGGAGAGTTGTATTATCAGTACGAGGCGAAGAGCCGCTGACTGAGATCATTCACCAACTAAAATCACGGCGTGCTCACACCCTGATCGGCATTACAGTTAAATAGTTCGATCAGCGATTCCGTATCAGTCCTTCGTTTGGTAATTTTCTTACTCACGCGCGCGGGGATGAATGCCTTAGGCGACCAGTGCTTTACTTGCCAAGTCAGGATATGAGTATAGCCTGTATCAACATAGCGCAGGCATACTACAAAGAGATTCGAGCGTATAATCGAAACTCTTGACTCTACTTGTCTGCCAACGTTTTGTGGGCCTTGCTTTAACCGGCTGTTCTAAAGATGGCCCATTGCTAAACTGGACTGCAGATCTGAAGCGATGAGTTTTGTGCCAGGCGCTAAGGTCATTAATTAACGGACATAAGCTTAGCGAATGAACGTGAAACTGCAAACATCACAGTATTAGCCCAAGGGTTCTTCAGACCGCTAAAAAACTCATTCGGGTCTTTCATCAACCGGCGGCGTGTCGTTTGGAAGACTCGCCGTGTGTCTCGCCACGATTTGCCAGTTCTCATTTCGTTTCATCCATACATTTGTGATGCATAGTTGCCTTTTGATCTCCATTCCCTCAAATGTCGCTTCGGCTGACATACGATAGCTGGAAACTGCAGTATCGCCATAAACGCGGATTTTTAGATCATTCTTATCGTATTTGTCGACGACCGCCTTCTCCGCCGCGGCGCGGATCTCTGTCATCACGGCGGGCTTGTCAACGCAAATGCCGATCGGTGCTGTAACCATGATGTCGTCAGCGTAAATTTGATCGAGTGCCTGAACATCAACGCGCATCTCCGTCTGCGTGAGTTCCTCCTCCAGGCGACGTATTTCCGTTTCGATCGGGTTCATTGGTTTATCTCCCCTTTTCTCGGTTAGCATTTATCTCGCTGCAGGCTGTGGCTTATTGCTCCCCCACCGGCCTTTCAATAGAATCTCGGCGATTTTCCTGCATTGGCTCGACGACAATCGACTATACGTTCGGGCCAAGAGGAAAGTCCTTCCGGAGTTCGGAAAAGTTTCGGAAATGCTACAGACCCAGATCGGCACATATTCATGTTCTGGCAGGCCCAAACGTGCTACGAATTCGGTCTTTTTCGCGTAGATACGCGCGAACGTCAACTTTTGCTGCGCGGCCAAGTTGTGCCGCTCACACCTAAGGTTTTTGAGGTACTTCTGGCGCTACTCCAACACAGCGGACATATCCTCACAAAAAATGAGTTGATGAACCTTGTCTGGCCTAACACTGCCGTTGAAGAAGGAAACGTAGCCCGCAACATTTCCACTTTAAGGAATGCGCTCGGTGAGCAACCGCGACAACATCAGTACATCGAGACAATTCCCTGGCGCGGCTATCGCTTCGTCGCAACCGTGCGAGAGGTGCCCTGTAGTCAGTCCAGTCCGGCGATCGATTCACTGGCGGTACTGCCTTTCGTGGCTGTTAATGATGATCTGAAAGACGCGTATCTGGGCGATGGATTAGCCGAGACTCTAATTACCTTCTTAGCTAAGCTAACTAATCTGCGAGTGATATCACGTAACTCGTCGTTCAGATACAGAGGACGTGAGACCGATGTGCAAACTATAGGACGTGAACTAAAGGTGCAAGCTGTGCTAATGGGCCGAATCGCGCAGATGCACGATATGATCTCGATCAGCCTTGAGTTGGTGGATTGTCACGACGACCGCCATCTCTGGGGTGCGCAGTACATTCGCAAACCTTCGGAGCTTTTCTCGGCGCAGGAAACAATCGCGCGCGAGGTTGCTCAGACGCTGTCTCTGGAACTCACCAGTCAGGAAAAGCAGTTGCTGGTAAAGCGTCACACACGCAGTAACGAAGCCTATCTCTTCTACTTGAAGGGCCGCTATCATTTTAACAAGCTCACTCCGGACGGCGTACAAAAGGGAGCCAAATACTTTCACCGAGCCATCGAAAATGATTCCAATTATGCTTTGGCTTACGCTGGCCTTGCCGATTGCCACAGTTACCTGGCGCATCGTGATGAGGCGAAGGAAGCAATACTCAAAGCCCTTGAATTGGATGAGAATCTCGGCGAAGTGCACGCGTCTTTAGGTTTCTTTAAATTCCTTTATGATTGGGATTTTGCCGGCGCCCAGTGCGAGTTCGAACTCGCGCTCGCACTAAGCCCTCACTATGCGGAGGCTCATCATTGGTATGCCATCTACCTTGCTAATCTCGGGCGTCATAGACAAGCCGATAAAGAAGCAAAACGAGCAGTCGAACTGGATCCTCTTTCACTTTTGATGAACATGACGGCGGCGCTGAATTTGTATCTGGCGCGGGAACACGACGGGGCAATCGAACAGCTGCGAAAAATAATCGATATGGAACCTAACTTTCTTCCGGCTCGCAGCGTGATGGGAAGCGTCCTTGTGCAGAAGGGTTTGTACGAACAGGCGATGAGTGAATATCAAAAAGTCTCGGAGTTGATAAAGGGCGCCACGCCGGCCGTCGAGGCTTCAGTCAAAGTGATCATTGCACACGCTTATGGCAGGTGGGGCAAGCGAGGATCGCCGTATTTGATCGCCGGAGTCTACGCTGCATTGGGTGAGTGCGATCTCGCATTCGAGTGGCTGAACAAGGCATTTGAACAGCATGATCTTCAGTTGGTTAGTTTGAAAGTAGATCCAAGTCTCGACGGGTTGCGCGACGATGCTCGATTCAACGAACTTACTCGGCGCGTAGGACTGCCGGGGGCAGTTTTCTGAAACTGCTTCTGGCGGCAGAGCATGCCCCCAGGGGGTATTTATTAACCCACAAACCGGAAATCTCTATTAATTCGTCGTCCTAAACGAGGGAGACTTACACCGCGGCAGACTAAGCTGATTGGCACGACCGTAATTGTTTGGTGTTGGCGCGAACAATACGCGAACATCGAACAGCCGAAAACAGCCCAAACTATCCTACTGGGTTCTAAATCATGTATGACGTAAGCCCCTGATCTTCAGTGATATCCGTCGATTTTCAAACCGTTTCCGCGATTCGGTAAGCGGCCCTGAAAAGGCCAGCGTCGGCGGTTCGATTCCGTCCCTGGCCACCAATACTTTCAATACCTTAGCGGTTCCGAAAAAGCGTGTAAGAATTTCTCGCGCGAACAATACGCGAACATCCGCTTTTTAAAATTTCACTTTTGGCGCCGCTCGTTCAAATAACTTCCACATTTCCCGCGTCGTTTTACTCATTCTGGCAATGTGTTGCCGCGCCAGCTTCGCATAGCGCTCCGTAATCTTGATGTTCAAGTGGTCCAAGATCTTTGCC
>WNFZ01000889.1_pt1 | contig 28942 bp, 34 predicted proteins | sample 5400081 | NCBI WGS metagenome assembly WNFZ01 (sample SAMN13153365, study PRJNA577476) | soil metagenome | isolation source: 80 cm soil or saprolite under grassland replicate 1 | place: USA:California | collected 2016-06-15 | reverse complement strand
CCTTGTCGCAGACATGCTGCAACTCGCGGGTGCCGACCGTGTGTTGACGATGGACTTACATGCCGGCCAGATCCAGGGCTTCTTCACGATTCCGGTCGACCACATGACCGCGTTGCAGCTGTTCGCGACGCACTTCCGCGATCTCGGCCTCACAGGGGAGGGTGTCGTCGCCGTGGCACCAGACGCCGGGCGCGCGAAGCAGACCGTCCGCTTCGCCGAGATGATCGAGGCGAGCTTCGCGATCATCCACAAGACGCGGCCCGCGCAGGAGCAGGTCGAAATCACGGAGGTGACGGGTCGCGTGCGCGGCAAGAAGGCGATCATCGGGGACGACTCATCGATGACGGGCGGCACGCTGATCGCCGGCGCGAAGGCATTGCGAGAGCACGGAGCGGACGAGGTCAACGTCTTCGTGACGCATGCCCTCTTCTCACAGGAAGCGCTCGAAGCGATCGGTGATCCAAACTCGGGCATCGACAGGATCGTCGTTACCGACACGGTGCCGGTGAACGCGCTCCGTCAGCCGAAGAACATGACCATGCTGAGCGTCTCGGCGCTGTTGGCGGAGGCGATCATGAACGTCTTCGCCGACGAATCCGTCAGCGGCATCTTCGGCGGCGAAAACCAATTGTTTTAGCGCTGCTTCGATCTTTGTGAGTGAGCAGCGCGGCAAAGCCGCGCTGCCGGCGGGACGTCACGTTGGTTTTTTGGTTTGACGGCACGGACAGAAACCGTTCGTGATCTTCCGCAGCCGCCTTCTGGCGCTTATCTGGATCGGGATCGGCATCGCGGTCGCGTGGACGCATGACTACTTCGACCACCTGAGCACGTGGCGGCAAATCCTGTCCGCGTTGCTGGCGATCCTGCTCTGGCCACTCATCCTGCTCGGAATCAGCCTGCATATTCACAAGTAGCGCCTCCGCGGGCGGCGCGGCATTTCGGGCGGGCAAGCTACACTGCCGGGCCGAAATGGCCGGTGAACGCATCAGGTTGGAAGTCGCGCCGCGTGAGCAGACAGGCTCGCGCGAATCCCGCAGGCTGCGTAGCCAAGGCTTCATTCCAGGCGTCCTCTACGGGCGCGGCAGCGACCCGAATCCGTTCTGTGTAGCCGAGCGCGAGTTGCGACGCGTGCTCACCGGTAGCAGCGGCATGCACGCGATCCTCGACGTCGTGATGGACGGCCAGAAGACGACTCGCCCGTCGATCCTCAAGGACTACCAGCAGGATCCGCTGCGGGGAAAGCTCGTCCACATCGATCTCCAGGAGGTCCGCCTCGATCAGACGATCACGGCGACCGTGACGGTTGTGCTTCTGGGCGCCGAGGACGCGCCGGGCGTGCGCGAAGGCGGGGCGCTCTCGCAGGTTGTCCGCGAGGTGAACGTCGAAGCGCTCCCCATGGAGGTGCCCGAGCATCTCGAGCTCGACGTCAGCGGAATGGCGATGGGCGACACGCTTCGTCTCGGCGATCTCCCCGCGCGCGAAGGGCTCACATTCCTCGACGATTCGGAAACCGTGCTCGCGACGCTGACGATGCCGACGCGCGTCGAGGAGCCCGAGGAAGAGGTCGTCGAGGGCGAGGAAGGCGAGCTGGAACCTGGGGAAGAGCCTCCGGAGGGCGCCGCGGAGGGCGAATCGGAGCCCGCTGCGGAGCAGGGCGACTCCGGCACCTCAGACACCTAGATGCGTCGGCCCTGGCGCCGGGGCGAACGCGCCTCGTCGCTCGACCTGCTCGTCGTGGGGCTCGGCAATCCCGGGCGCGCATACGAACGTAACCGCCACAACGTCGGCTGGATGGTCGTTGAGGAGCTGGCGCGGCGGCATGGTGCGTCCTGGCGGGCGAAGTTCAATGGACGTCTCGCAGAGGTCCGCCTCGACGGTCACCGCGTCGCCCTGCTCAAACCGGAGACGTACATGAACGAGTCCGGGCGGTCGGTCGCTGCCGCCGCAAAGTTCTTCAAGGTCGAGCCCGATGCGACGCTCGTCGTGCACGACGAGGGCGACTTCGACCTCGGCCGGCTGCAGGCGCGTAAGGGCGGCGGTCTCGGCGGTCACAATGGCCTGCGTTCCATTGCGCAGCACCTCGGCACGCAGGATTTCCTCCGCCTGCGCATCGGCGTCGGCCGCCCCGAGCGCGGCGACCGACGGTCCCTCGCGGACTACGTCCTCGCCGATTTCGAAGCGCACGACGACGCGGAGGGGATCGTCGCGCTCGCCGCCGACGCGATCGAGACGCTCGACGCCGAGGGTCTCGACCGAACGCAAACGAAGTTCAATTAGGCTGATTCGCCCAAGGCGCGGCTTTGCCGCGCCGCCGTTTACCGTTGCCCGAAGTAACAGAACCTCCCAACAGCGAAAATGGACACGCGCGCGCAGCGCGCATGTCCGGTCTACCTCGCGCGAAATCGCAGATTTCGCGCGAAATCGAGCGTCCCGTTCTCTTTGCGCTCCTCAGTGAGTTGCTGGAGTCCGAGCGCCTGCAGGAGTTCGCGGCGGCTCTGCCGACTCGGGCGCGCGTTTCCGAGCCGGCGCTGCCGCCTGTCGTCGCCGCGCTCCACGAGTATCTCGGCCGCACGCTGACGGTTCTCGTCCCGGAGGACGCCGACGCGCGCGATCTCGCCGAAGCCGCAGCCTGGTTTCTCGGCGACGAGCGCGTGGCGCTGCTGCCGAGCCGTGGCGTCCGCTGGGATTCCGGACTGCGGCCGCCGCCGCACCTCATCGGCGAGCGCGCGCGGGCATTGGACGTGCTCGAGCGTGGAGGCCTGGTCGTCGTCTCGGCCGCCGCCGTTGCAGAGGGGATGCCGGTCGCACACGTCCGCCCGGCGCCTATCCACATCGCGCCGGGCGACGAGCGCGGGATCGAGGCGCTGACCGAGGCGCTTGGGCTGGCGGGCTACGAGCGCGTCGAGCGTGCGGAGGAGCGCGGCCAGTTCGTAGTGCGCGGCGGGCTCGTCGACGTCTTCCCGACGACTGGGCGCGAGCCCCTGCGCATCGAGTTCTTCGGCGACGAGATCGAACAGGTGCGGACGTTCTCGCCCTTCACTCAGCGTGCGCTGCACCCGATCGACGAGGCGATCCTCTACGCCGCGGCGGAACGGCGCGTCGACCTCGTCGAGCCGACGCTCCTCGACGACGAGGAGCTCGTGCCGACCCCGCCCAAGGATCTCGTTCGGGTTCTGCCGAGCGGCCCTGACCTCGTGTGGGCACCGTCGGAGGTGCGGCAGGTGTGGGAAGAGGAGGCGCTGCAGCCGATCGGGCTGAGCGCCGCAACCGAGCTCGACCAGCTTCCCGCCGGGCAGCCGTTCTCGTTCGAGGCGCAGCGACCGGCGCTTGCGGCTCGTGGTCTGTCCGAAGCCGAAAACGAGCTGACGGCTTTCGTGCGCGCAGGCCATCGCGTGGTCGTCGCCTTCCCGCATCGCGGCGACGCCCTGCGGACCGAGAATCTGCTTCGCCGCATCGATGCTCCGCTGCTCGAGCCAGGCGACGCCCTGCCGGACGAGCCTGAGGCGCGGTTCGCGGTCTCACCCGCCCGCCGCGGCTTCGTGTGGCGCGAGCTCAACCTCGTCCTGCTCCCGGACACGCAGCTCTTTCGCAAGCGCGCCGCCAGGCCCGAGGCGGCGAGGATCGGCCGCGCGCTTCAGTCGTTCGCCGATCTCCGGACGGGCGACTACGTGGTGCACGAGGACCACGGCATCGGCAAGCTGCTGGGCTTCGAGACGAAGTCGGTCGCCGGCGTCACCCGCGACTACCTGCTGCTTGCGTTCCGCGGCGACGACCGCCTGTACGTGCCGCACGAGCAGATCGGAAAGGTATCCCGCTACATCGGCGCGGACGCGTCCGCCCCTGCTCTCTCGAAGCTCGGCGGCAAGGCATGGCAGAACCTCAAGACGCGGGCGCGCACCGCCGTCCGCGAGCTCGCCGGCGAGCTGCTGGCGCTCTACGCCCAGCGCCAGCAGGCGCCGGGTGAGGCGTACGACCTGGGTCACGAATGGCTGCAGCGGCTCGAGGCGGAGTTCCCCTATCGGGAGACGCCGGATCAGGAGCGCGCGATCGAGGAGGTGAAGGAGGACCTCGAAGCGCCCCGGCCGATGGACCGGTTGCTCTGCGGCGACGTCGGCTTTGGAAAGACGGAAGTCGCGGTCCGGGCGGCATTCGCGGTCGCCGTGAACGGCAAGCAGGTGATGATGCTCGCGCCGACGACGATTCTCGCCGAGCAGCACTGGAACACATTCCGAAACCGTTATCGCGACTTTCCGGTGCGGGTCGAGATGGTTTCGCGGTTCCGCAGCGCGGCCGAGCAGAAGCAGGCGCTGCGGGACTTCTCGGACGGGAAGGTCGAGGTGCTGATCGGCACCCATCGCGTGCTCTCGCGCGACGTGATTCCGAAGGACCTTGGACTCGTGATCCTGGACGAGGAGCAGCGCTTCGGCGTCGCGCAGAAGGAGCTGCTGCGTGCGCTCCGCCTCGAGGTGGACGTGCTGGCGCTCTCGGCGACGCCGATCCCACGCACGCTGCACATGTCGCTCTCCGGTCTGCGCGACATCTCGATCATCGAGACGCCGCCGCAGGGACGCCGGCCGATCCGCACGACCGTCAGCGAGTACGACGAAGAGCTCGTGAAGACCGCGCTGACACGTGAGCATGAGCGCGGGGGCCAATCGTTCTACCTGCACAACCGCGTCGAGACGATCGACGAGGCGGCGGAGAAGCTGCAGCAGCTGTGCCCCGACCTCCGCGTCCTCATCGCGCATGGGCAGATGCGCGAGCGCGAGCTCGAGGAGAAGATGCACGCGTTCCTGCGCGGAGACGCCGACGTCCTCGTCTCGACGACGATCATCGAGTCCGGCATCGACATTCCCCAGGCGAACACGCTGATCGTCGAGCGCGCCGACATGCTCGGCCTCGCGCAGCTCTACCAGATCCGCGGTCGCGTCGGACGCTCCGACGTGACGGCACACGCGTATCTGTTTTATCCGGATGCCTCCGAGCTGACCCCGGAGGCGCGGGCGCGGCTCTCGACGCTCGCGGACCACACAGAGCTCGGCTCCGGCTTCGCGATCGCGATGCGCGACCTCGAGATCCGCGGGGCGGGAAACCTGCTCGGCGACGAGCAGTCGGGGCACGTCGCGGCGCTCGGCTTCGAGCTCTACGTCGAGCTGCTCGCCGAGGCGGTCGCCGAGCTTTCGGGTCAACGTCGCGTTGCGGCCCGGCCGGTGCGCGTCGATGCTCGTGTCGATGCGTACGTGCCTGCCGGTTACATCGCGTCCGAGGCGCTGAAGATCGACCTCCACCGCCGTCTCGCGCTTGCCGAGACGGAGGACGAGCTGCGCGAGTTGCACGCGTCGATCGAGGATCGTTACGGCGACGTTCCCGAGCCGGTGGAAAACCTCTTCGCGATTCAAGAGGCGAAGCTGAAGCTCGCGACGCTCGGGGCCGATTACCTCGTCTACCGTGGCGGTCGCGCAACCGTGGGGCAGCTCGTTCTGGGCTCGGGCGAACTGCGCACGCTGCGCAGCCAAATCGACACGGCTGTGTACTCCACAGCCCATCGTGAAGTGACGCTGCGCAGCGATTCCTTCGCAGGAGCGGCTTCGCTCGTTGCTGCTATTCTGGCCGCACGTCAAGCAGCCTGACGACACGGCTGCGGCATCTACCCCTTATGCGTTACCTCACGACCACGTTTCTTCTTGCGGCGCTTGTCGCGGTCCTCGCCGGTTGCGGTGGGGGCGGCGGCGGCAACGTCCCCAGCAACGCAGTTGCGAAGGTCGATGGGCAGACGATCACGCAGAAGCAGTTCGACGAGCTGCTCGATCAGGCGAAGCGGAGCTACCAGAGCCAGAAGCGGAAGTTCCCGCCGGCAGGCTCGCAGGAGTACCAGGCGCTCAAGAACCAGGCGGTGCAATACCTCGTGCAGCGTGTCGAGTTCGCGCAGGAAGCCGAAGATCTGGGCATCACGATTACCGACAAGGAGATCGCCGACCGGCTCAAGCAGATCAAGAAGCAGTACTTCGGGGGCAGTGAGTCGCGCTACGACAAGCAGCTCAAGCAGCAGGGCCTGACCGACGAGCAGGTGAAGACCGACGTCAGGGCGCAGTTGGTCTCCGAGAAGATCTTCAAGAAGGTCACGGGCAAGGTGAAGGTCAGCGACGCGGACGTCAAGAAGTACTACGACGAGCATCAATCCCAGTACGGCACGCCTGAGCAGCGCGATGTTGCGCATATCCTCGTCAAGTCAAAGTCGCTCGCCGACAAGCTCTACAACCGGGTCAAGAAAGGCGAGAACTTCTCGAAGCTCGCCAAGCAGTACTCGCAGGATCCGGGCTCGAAGAAGCAGGGCGGAAAGCTCACGATCTCGAAAGGGCAGACGGTCGGGCCCTTCGACCAGACGGCATTCCTGCTTTCCACCGGCCAGATTTCACGACCGGTCAAGACGAACTTCGGCTACCACATCATCAAGGCGCTCGGCGACGTCAAGCCGGCCAAGACGACCCCGTTCTCGCAGGTCAAGAGCTCGATCCGCCAGCAACTCCTTCAGCAGAAGCGGAACGAGGCGATGACGACCTGGTCGAACAAGCTGAAGAAGGACTTCGACGGGAAGGTCTCGTACCAGACCGGCTACGCGCCGCCGGCGACGACGTCCACCGCGGCAACAACCACTTCGCAGTAGCCTGATGAGCGGCCTCGCTGAGGCCATGGTCGAGCTGCAGGAACTGACACGTCGCCTGCGGCGCGACTGCCCGTGGGATCGCGAGCAGACCGCACGCTCGATCGTTCCCCACACCATCGAAGAGGCGTATGAGGTGGCGGACGCGGCCGTCGCAAACGACGATGCGAAGCTGCTCGACGAGCTCGGCGATCTCCTCTTCCAGGTCTACTTCCTCGCCGTGCTGCTCGAAGAGCGCGGCGCTGGCGATCTCGAGCACGCTGCGCGTCTGATCCACGAGAAGCTCGTGCGCCGTCATCCCCACGTCTTCGGCGACGTCGACGCGGAGACACCCGGCCGCGTCCGCGCGAACTGGGAGACGATCAAGCGCGAGCAGGAAGGGCGGGCGGGAATCTTTCACGACGTGCCGGAGAGCCTGCCGTCCCTGCTCTACGCGCGAAAGATCCAGCGCCGCGCCGCCGCAATCGACTTCGAGTATCCAGACGTGCACGGAGCTCTCGCCGATCTCGACGACGAAGTGCGCGAGCTGAAGGAGGCGATTGACTCGGCGGGCGGCGAGCCCGCGCCGGAAACCGAGGCGAATCCGCACGTGTTCGAGGAGCTGGGCGACGTGCTCTTCGCGGCGGTGAACGTAGCTCGGCGCGTGAACGTCGATCCCGAGCTGGCGCTACGCGCGATGTCGCAGCGTTTCCGCGACCGCGTCGAGCGTGCGGAGCAAAAGGCGGCCGGCGCCGGCAAGGCGTTCACCGAGCTGAGCCTCGAGGAGAAAGACTCCTACTTCGACGAGGCGAAGGAGGAATTTCGTTGAGCCGCATCGAGCGCGTCCACGCGCGGCAGATCCTGGACTCGCGCGGGAATCCGACGGTCGAGGTCGACGTGTGGCTCGAGTCCGGAGCGTTCGGGCGCGCCGCAGTGCCCTCCGGAGCTTCGACGGGCCAACTCGAGGCGGTCGAGCTGCGCGACGGCGGATCCGGGTACGGCGGCAAGGGCGTCACCAAGGCCGTCGCGAACGTCGACGGGGAGGTCGCGAGCGCGGTGCGGGGAATCGACGCCGCAGACCAGCGGGCGGTCGACAACGCGATGATCAAGCTCGACGGAACGCCGAACAAGGGACGGCTCGGTGCGAACGCAATTCTGGGCGTCTCGCTCGCGGTGGCGAAGGCGGCGGCGGCCGAAGCGGGCGTTCCGCTCTACCGGTGGCTCGGCGGCGAGGCAGCGAGTGTGCTGCCGGTGCCGATGATGAACGTGATCAACGGCGGTGCACACGCACAGAACTCGATCGATCTGCAGGAGTTCATGCTGGTTCCCGCGGGCGCGGGGACATTTGCCGAGGCGCTGCGCATCGGCTCCGAGACCTTCCACGCGTTGCAGGCGGTGCTGCACGAGCGCGGCCTCGCCACCGGCGTCGGCGACGAGGGTGGCTTCGCACCGGACCTCGGCTCGACCGACGAGGCGATCGACGCGATCCTCGAGGCTGCCGATCGGGCCGGTCACCGCGAGAACGTCGCGGTTGCGCTCGATCCGGCGGCGAGCGAGTTCTATTCGGAGCCGACCTATCGCTTCGAGGGACGCGAGACCGATGGGACCGGAATGGTGGATTTTTACGCGGAGCTGCTCGACCGTTACCCGATCGTGTCGATCGAGGACGGCGTGGCCGAGAACGACTGGGACGCCTGGCGCGGCCTGACGCAGCGGCTCGGTGACCGAGCGCAGCTGGTCGGGGACGATGTGTTCGTCACCAACCCGTCGATCTTGAAGCGCGGCATCGAGGCGGGCGTCGCGAACGCGATTCTCGTGAAGGTGAACCAAATCGGGACGCTGACCGAGACGCTCGAGACGATCGACCTCGCGCAACGAAACGGCTACGGCGTCGTCGTGTCACATCGCTCGGGCGAGACCGAGGACGCGACGATCGCCGACATCGCGGTCGCGACGAACGCGGGCCAGATCAAGACCGGATCGATGTCGCGCACCGACCGAATCGCGAAGTACAACCAGTTGTTGCGCATCGAAGAAGAGCTGGGAACCGCAGCGACCTTCCCCGGCTGGGCAGCCTTCCCCCGGAGCGGTCGCTAACCTCAGGAGCATGGCTGCCGCGGCTCCGCGCCGCACGAAAATCGTCGCGACGATCGGCCCCGTGTCCGAGGATCACGACACGCTTCGTGCGCTCGCCGACGCGGGCATGGACGGTGCGCGGCTCAACTTCTCGCACGGCTCGCATGAGGACATGGCGCGCCGGAACGAGCTGCTCCGCGCCGTGCAGGAGGAGATCGGCCGTCCTCTCTGCGTGATCGCCGACCTCCAGGGACCGAAGCTGCGCATCGGAGAGCTGCCGGAGCCCGTCATGCTCGAGCGGGGCGGCGACGTTACGCTCGTCGGCGGCGAGTTCCCCGACGACGGATCGCTTCCCGTCCGTCCTGCGGTGATCGGCGACGTGCTCCGGCGGGGCCACGACGTCCTCATCGACGATGGTCTGATCCGGCTCAAGGTCGAGGACGTCGAGCACGGGCGAGTGCACTGCGCCGTGCTCGTCGGCGGGGCGGTCTCCGCGCACAAGGGCGTCAACCTGCCGGGCGTGCCGCTCCCGATTCCCTCGCTGACGCGCAAGGACATCGCCGATCTGGAAGTCGCGCTTCGCCTGAATGTGGACTTCGTCGCGCTCTCCTTCGTCCGCGCCGCCGCAGACGTCCGCGATCTGCGGAGGCTGATCGACGCTGCCGGCTCGCCTGCGCGCGTCATCGCGAAGATCGAGAAGGCCGAAGCCGTCGACATGCTCGACGCTGTGCTCGTCGAGGCTGACGGGGTGATGGTTGCGCGTGGCGATCTCGGGGTGGAGATCGGCCCGGCGGCTGTGCCGCTGTTGCAGAAGCGGATCATTCTCCGCTCACTCGAGCGCGGCAAGCCGGTGATCACGGCGACCCAGATGCTCGAGTCGATGATTCACCAGCCCGACCCGACGCGCGCGGAGGCGAGCGACGTTGCGAACGCGATTCTCGACGGCACCTCCGCGGTGATGCTGTCGGGCGAGACCGCAATCGGCGAGTACCCGCTGGAAGCCGTGCGGACGATGGACGAAATCGCCCGTGAGGTCGAGCCGAGCCTCGGATACCGCCACCAACTCCCGGAGGTCAGCGACGAGCCCAGCGTCGGAAACGCGATGTCGAACGCTGCCTGTGACCTCGCTGAGGCGTTGCGCGCGTCGGCGATCCTCGTGCCGACGTTCAGCGGGCGTACCGCGTCGATGGTTGCCCGCCTGCGGCCCCGCCGACCGATCGTCGGCCTCAGCCATCATCAATACGCGCTTCAGCAGATGGCCGTCGAGTGGGGCGTGACGCCGCTGTTGATCCCGGAGTCACCGGATGTCGAGGATCTGTGGACGCTTTCGATCAAGGCGGCGCGCGATGCGGGCCTCGTGCAGTCCGGCGACCGCATCGTGATAACCGCCGGGACGCAGGTCAACATTCCCGGATCGACGAACGTGATCAAGGTCGATATGGCCTAGCGCGTTTCGCGCGAAATCTGCGATTTCGCGCGAGGAAGACCTTGCATGCACGCTTCGCGCGCGTGCAATTGGCAGCGATTGAAGGGTGGTTCCTCCGGCCCACCTAGGTGGGCAGCGCGGCATAGCCGCGCTGCTGGCGGAGCGTGAGTTTCGAAGGACCAGCGCACGCGGGCGCGAATTTGCTGCGCATGGCAACGCGCCGGAAGCGTCCTCCGAGGTCACGGCTCCTGCTGCGTTGGGCCGCCGTTGGCGCGTTCGTCGTCGCCGCGATCCTGTATTACAAGCCCGCTCGAACGTACCTGCACACGCGGAACGCCGTGGCGACACGGGCGGCCGAGGTGCGGAAGCTGCGCCGGCAACATGGACATCTGGAGCGGCTCGTCGCGGCGTCGACGAGCGATGCCGAGCTCGCACGCGAGGCCCGGCGGCTCGGGCTCGTGAAGCCTGGTGAGCAGCTCTTCATCGTCAAGGGGATCAACCGCTGGCTCAAGTTGAATGCGGATGATTGATCGATCATCTAGCCTCGGCGGTCGTGAGTGATCGTGCCGTCGTCGAGCGGCAGCTGGGGCGTCCGCCGCGCGCAGTCCGCCGTGTAGCAGTCCGCTGCCCATTCGGCCGTCCGGCCGTCACCGAGCAGGCGCCGTTCGACGAGAACGGGAGGCCGTTCCCCACGACCTTCTGGTTGTCGTGCCCGCACCTCGTTGCGGCTGTGTCCCGTCTCGAGGCGTCCGGCGGAGTCGACCGGTGGACCGAACGGGCGCGCACGGATCCGGAGCTGCGGTCGAGCCTGGAAGACGCGACCCGAGAGCAGCGGCGACTCAGGCCCGAGCTCCCGGTGGGAATCGGCGGCGCGTCACGCAGCGGCAGCCTGAAATGCCTGCATGCGCACGCGGCCTTCGCCCTGGCGCGACCCGGCTACGAGCTCGGCGATCGAATCCTGGCCGAGCTGCCGTCGCTCTGGCCCAGTGACCGATGCTGTAGCGGCTAGTGTCCGTCGAGACCGCACGCAACGATTGGGAGCGGGCGTTTGCCGAGCTCGAGGCGCAGAAGAACGACCAGCGCCGATACCGGCGACTCCTCGACGCCGTCGAAGCGGTGACCGACGCGCTACGTGCCCGCGTGGGACAGACGTTCACGCTCGATCAGTTGCTCGCTGCCTATGCCGACGTCGAGCGCTGGGGTCGCGATGCGGTCGCCGAGCACGCTCAGTACGAGGGCTGGCCGCGTGACCTGGGTCTCGTCGAGGACGCGGCCTTCCACCTCTACGCGTGGGGAGCGCTCGACTTCGAGCCGTGAGCATCGGGCGGGAGCGCAGTCGCCGGCGGCGGAGCAGGCGCCGCAAACTGCTCGTGCCACTCCTCGTCGTGGTCGCCTTCGGCATCGGCGTCGCGCTCGGACAGGCGCTCCACGACAACCCTCGCCCCGGCGGCACGCAGACGATCATTCGTACGTTTACGCCGTAATGCAGTTTAACCTTGCGACAACTTTGGGTAGGTTCCAGACGGCATGGCCTACCGCGACCTTCCGGGGCGGAGGGCGCCTGCGACCGAGCCTGACTGGCTGACCCTTGGCCAGGCGGCGAAGTACCTAGGCGTCGCCCAGAGCACGATCCGCAAGTGGTCCGACCAGGGCCGCGTTCCGGCGTTCTATACGCCGGGCGGCCACCGACGCTACCGGCGCGCGGATCTCGACAAGTTCCTCGAGAGCTCCGGCCCGGGTGCGCGGGAGCAGGCCGGCCCCGCGGTGCTGATCGTTGACGACGACGAGCGGATGCGCGAGTACATGCGCGCGAGCCTCGAGCTCGAGGGCTACGCGGTGCTCGAGGCGGGCAATGCCGAGGAGGGCATGGCGGTGCTCGACAGCGAGCAACAGCCCCAGCTGATCCTGCTCGACGTGATGATGCCTGGCATCGACGGCTGGGAGATGTTGCAGCGCATCCAGGAACGGCACGGCGCGATCCCGGTGATCATGTTCAGCGGTCAGGTCGACGAACAATCCGCGCCTCGCGCCGAGGAGCGCGGAGCGTCCGCGTTCGTCGGCAAGCCGTTCGATCCGCAGCACCTGATCGACCAGGCGAAACAGATTCTTCCGATCTGAGCTCTGCTGGTCCCTTGCTTCGCTTCGCTCGCGCTCGGGGCTCGCGCCTTCGGCGCTTGCATTGGTTGGCTGCCAGGGGAACGCCGCTTCGGTGGTGGTGGGTGAGCGGCGCGGCAAGCCGCGCCGCCGGCGATTGATCTCTATTGACCAGCGGCTAGAGCGCTGGGTTGTCAATCACCGCGCCGAGCCCTTCGACTCCATCTTCGTCGCGCTTTCGCACCTCGTGAGTTACGGGTTCATCTGGCTGATCCTCGGCGTGCTGCTGGTTTGGCTCCTGCGCCGTCCCGTAGCGTTTCCGCTGGTTGTGATCGCCTACTTCGCGTCCGCGGCCGCCTCGGATGCGATCAAGCTCGCCGTCGACCGCACGCGGCCGGTCGATCATCCACTCGTGCGCGAGCCGACGACGCATTCCTTTCCTTCCGGTCACGCGGCAACGAGCTTCGCGTGCGCCGCGACTCTCGCGGCGTTCGTCCCCAGACATGCGGCGGCGGTCCTCTACGTGCTCGCCGCTGCGATCGCGTACTCACGGGTATACGTCGGCGTGCACTACCCGCTCGACGTGCTCGGCGGTGCGGCGCTCGGCCTGCTGATCGCTACAACTCTTCGGCTGCTTCCAGCAGCCCTGCGACGATCACGGCAAGCGCTGCGAGCAGACTGATCCAGATCCCAATCCCACGGCCGTCGGCGGGAAGGAAGCGTTCGGGGATCGTGATCAGCCGGATGAGCACGAAGACCGTTGCCACTGCGCCCAGCGCGATGATGATGAGGCTCTCGGGAACGGTTGCAGGTGGCTCGATACCGGCCTGGCGGAGGGCGACGAGCGCGAGGATCGCGAGCCCGATGAAGAACACGAGCTTGCCCAGGACGCCCGTGTGCCAGCCGATCACGCTGATCGTCAAGCCGTCCCCGGAGCCGACGTACCAGCCCATCAGGGTCGAGAGCAGCAGGATCAGGCCGGAGAGCCACGTCAGGCGCTCGCCGGCAGCCCAGAGGCGGAGCGAGGAGCCCGGCGGGCCCGGCTCGGGATATGGCTCATTTGTTTGCACGCTGTAAAGTATGGGCACAGTGGACGCCCGAAGTCACGGGAACGAACGTAGAGGAGGGGTCAGCATGCGTGATGTCGAGGCCGTTGGGCGCGAGTCCGTCGGCGATTTCGTGGACTTTCTGTCTGCGGGAGCGCACGTGAAGGGCGAGTTCCATTGCGCCGAATGCGGTTACGGCGTCACCGTCTACCGCGCACTTCCGATCTGCCCGATGTGCGGCGGGGCCCAATGGGAGCAGAGCGCCTGGAGCCCGCTCACTCGAGCTCGAAGCGTTATTCAGTAGTCGGGCGAAATCTGCGATTTCGCAAACGCGCCGTTGGACGCGCCGCCGAAGGCGGCCCGTCCGGTTTTTCTCGCCGAAAGTGCGAAGCACTTTCGGCGAAAGGCTAGAGGCCGAAGAGACGTTGGACCTCGGCCCAAACTGTGAGGCTGAGGACGACGAACACGAAGACGAGGAGCGCCAGCGTGACGGCGAAGCGCAGGCCCGCGAGCTGACTCGCGCGGCGGCGCTCGACGCGCAGCCGCCGCTTCGTTCGATGAAAGCGATACGCCCAGCGAATCGCCTCGGTCGTGTCGACGGGCGGCGCCTCGGCCGGCGGCGGTTCCACCGTCCGAAGTTCTGGTTCGGGCTGCGCCATGAGGCGCAAGTCTAGTGCTTGCGGCCGCGAGCACTGGTGCGCGTACCGGTGCGGAAGCGATACTTGGCTGGACCTCCAATGGCCGTTCGCGATGCACAGACGAGCACGGACGCCCTGGTCGTGCCGAGTGAGGCGCTCCGGGCGCTCGCCCAAGCCGTCCACGGCGCGAACTTCGATTCTTCGCGCGAGACCCTGGAGTCGTTCGCGGCACTTGCCGTCCGCATCTGCGGAGCCGATGCAGCCGTGGTCCGGCTGACCGATCCCGACGGCGTGGAGTTGACAGCGCGTGCGGTCCATGCCGTCTCTCCGTCGCTTGCGGCCGAGCTCGCAGGCTCGCGCGTGGTGGCGGGCGATCTGCGCAAGTCGTCCACTCTCGCGTTCGAGTTGAGCACGCCGATCGAATCCGGCGGTCAAGTGCTCGGGTCACTGGACGTCCTTCGGGACGGCACACCGTTCTCCGAAGGCGAACGCTTGCTCGCGCAGATCGCTGCCGGCGAGCTTGCTCTTGCGCTCCGCGCCGCGGGAGCGCATACAGCGGGCGCCGAGACGGCGGCCGACCGATCGCTCGTGCTCGCGGGGGAGGCACTCGCCGCACGTGCAGACGACGAGCATGCCGCGGTTCATGTCGCGCGCCTGGCCGCGGAGGCCGCGGGTGCTCGAGCGGCGGTCGTCTGGCGCGCCGACAACGGCGAGCCGACGCTGGCGGCATCGTTCGGCGACTCGCCTGCGGCGGAATCGGCGGCGCTCTCAGCCGCCCGCGTGACGCTCGACTCCCGCAGCTTTCTCCGTCAAGAGCGAATCGGCGGTGCGGCTTTCGTCAGCGTGCGGCTCGGTGAGCCGGCGATCGGTGTCCTGCAATTGGTTTTCGACGACGATGCGGACGAGAGCCTGCTCGGCGGCTTGACGACGTTCGCCTTGCGCGCGGCGCAGGCGCTTCGCGCTGCCGACGAGGCGCTCGAATCTGCGCGCGACCTCGAGCAGACGCGCGCGCTGCTGACCGCGGTTGTCGAGGCGAGCGCGCAGCTGTCGCTGCAACACGCGCTGGCCACGGCGCTCGAGCACGTGACGACCTTGTTCCGGTCCGAACGAGTTGCCGTCTACCTGCGGGACGGAAGACGCCTTCAGCCGGCGATGGCGCGCAATCTAACGGGCCCGCACGCGCGCGTCGCCGACGGGCTTCTGATGTTGGCCCTCGGCAGCTACCGCGGGCGCGGAATGATCGTCGTACCCGACCTCGAGCGCGAGGCGGCGCTCGCGCCGGCACTGGACGCCGCGCGCGAAGCGGCGATTCGCTCGGCGCTCGCGCTGCCGTTGGTCGTCCGGGGCGAGACGATCGGGCTGCTCGTCGCCTATCCCGAAGGCGAGAACGACGTGAGCGATCACGACGAGGCACTCCTGGGCGCCCTCGCCGCGCAACTTGCCGTGACCGTCGAGAATGCAAGACACCACGAACGCGAGAAGAGGCACGTCGCCGCGCTCCAGGGCGAGCTGACGACGGTGCAGGAGTCGGCCCGCCGTGTCCGCGCCCTCTACGATGTGTCGGAATCGTTCGCGCAGAGTCTGTCACTCGCCGCGACGCTCGACGCTCTCGCTCGCAGCGCCGTCGAGTTGCTGGGAGTCGATGCCGCAGTGATCCACATGCCGGACGTCCGGCGTGAGGTGCTGGAGAAGCGCGCCCTCTACGTCGGCGACTCGCGGGTGGGCCAGGCCGTGACGCCGGTGCTGTCGCGGCCGCAACCGTTCGAGGTGATGCCGATCCGCCGGCTGTTCCGCACCCGCAGCCCGCTCCTCCTCACGCCCGAGCTCGCGCGGGAGCTCGGCGGGCCGCATAGCCTGCTTGCACCGTTTCTCGAGAAGGCTTCGACGGGGGCTCTCGTCCCGATCGCGACCCCGGCGGAGGTGATCGGCACGCTGATGATCGTTTCGTTTAACCCGGGGCAGCCGATCCTCCGGGAGACGCTTGACACCGCGCTGTCGATCGCAGGTCAGGCGGCGCTGGCGATCGACAACGGCCGGCTCTATCAGCAGCAGAAGGAGTTCGCCGACACGATGCGGCGTTCCCTGCTCCCGCGATCGCATCCGCAGCTTGAGGGGCTCGAGATCGGCGAGGTCTACCAGCCGTCTACGCGCGTCGACGTCGGCGGCGATGTGTACGACTTCCTCGAGCTCGGCGACGACAAGCTTGCGGTCGTCCTCGGCGACGTCACCGGCCACGGCATCGAGGCGACGGCGGACATGGCGATGGCGAAGTTCGTCTTCCGCTCGCTCGCGCGCGAGCACCCCGGCCCGGCGGACTTCCTCGCATCGGCGAACGACGTCGTCGTCGGCGAGATCGCCCCGGCGAAATTCATCACGATGATCTACCTGACGGTCGAGGCGGCGACCGGCGCCCTCGTCGTCGCAAGCGCCGGCCATCCGTCGCCGCTGCTGGTCTCACCCGACGGGGACGTGACGTGGGTGAACGTGCGCGGGCTTGCTCTGGGCGTCGAGTCGGGCCAGGAATACGAGGAGCAAAAGGTGCTCGTCGAGCGCGGAGGCGCGATCGTCGTCTACACCGACGGAGTCATCGAGGCACGTCGCGACGGCGAGCTCTACGGGCCGGAACGCCTGACGCAGGTCGTCGCCGCGTCTCACGGGCGCGCTGCCGCGGAGATCGCCCGTGCCGTGATCGACGATTGCCGTTCCTTCGCCGGCGAGCTCGATGACGATTGCGCCGTTGTCGTGATCACGCGCTGACCTGCCGCCTGGCCCGAGAGGCGATGGCCAGAACCCGCGCTATCATCAACGGCGTTCGCGAATTTTCCGCGCAGCCCCAGGGTTCAAGACGATGAGAAACGGCCTCAGCATCTCGATGCTCGTCGCTTGCGCAGCCGCGGGCGTGCTGGCTGCGTTCACGTTCGCGAACGGCGGCGCCGCGTTGCCTTTTGCCACGACGACGACGGCTCCCACGACCACGACAATCGGCACGACGACGGCCGCGACCACCCTGGCCACGACGACGGTCTTGACGACGACGACGACCACCACGACCACCTCCTCGGCGCAGCCACTGCCCGAGGGCGTGACGGTTGGCGGTGTGCCGGTCGGAACGCTGTTGCCGGCGGACGCGGCGAAGGAGATCCGTCGCTACTTCTCTTCGCCACTGAAGCTTCGGCTCGGGCTTCGCGTCTTCACCGCCAATCCAAATATCCTCGCTGCACCGCGCATCTCGAAGGCGCTCGCGCGGGCGCGCGGAGCCAAGCCGTTCGCAAATCTCCCGCTGGGAGTGGTCGTGCGGGCCGCTCGCGTGCGGGCGTTCGCCGCGTCGCTCGCGCGAAAGGTCGAGCAGCCGCCGGTGAGCTCGCGCCTGCTCCTGCGCAACTTCAAGCCGTACCTGACCCCGGAGAAGCCGGGGCTCACGCTCATGCAGGCGGAGACGGTGAAAGCCGTAGCGAAGGCGCTCCGCCTGAACATCCGCGAGCCGATGAAGCTTCGCACGAAGCGGACGCCCGCGGAGCTGACGCGCACGAGCTTCGGGCCTGTGATCGTCATCCATCGCGGCGGGAACAGGCTCTACCTGTACGCGGGCATGCGTCTGAACCGTCTGTTCCCGGTGGCGACCGGACAGAGCGTGTACCCGACCCCGCTCGGCAGCTTCGCGATCGTCGTCAAATGGCGGAATCCGTGGTGGTACCCGCCGAATTCACCCTGGGCGCAGGGTGAGAAGCCGATCCCGCCGGGACCGAACAACCCGCTCGGCACGCGCTGGATGGGCCTCTCGGCACCGGGCGTCGGGATTCACGGGACGAACAACGATGCGTCGATCGGCTACTCCGTCTCGCACGGCTGCATCCGCATGCACGTCAGTGACGCCGAGTGGCTCTTCACCCACGTCGACATCGGCACGCCTGTCTTTATCGTCTCAGCGTGAGATCGGTGCGCCTCGGCGCGCAGGCGCTTTCTGTGGCGCTCGTCCTCGGGCTGCTTGCCCTCCTCGTCTGGAAGGTTGCGCACCAGGTCGGGCGTGCGACGATCGCGTCGGACGTCCGCAAGGGAAAGCGGCCTGAGACCCCGGCCTTCTCGTTGCCGCGGCTCGACGGGGGCCGCCTCGCCTCGGGCTCGCTGCGAGGGAAGGCTCACGTCGTCAACTTTTGGGCTTCGTGGTGTGTCCCGTGCCGCGAGGAGGCGCCCCTGCTCGAGCAGGCGTCCCATCGGTACGGCGGCCGCCTCGCCGTCCTCGGGGTCGACCACCAGGACTTCGCCGGCGACGCGCGTGCGTTCGCGCGCCGGTACGGCATGACGTACCCGACGGTCGTGGACAAGGGGGATAAGCTCTACACGAAGTACGGTCTGACCGGCGTTCCCGAGACGTTCTGCGCGAATGCTCAGGGTCAGGTCGTCGCTCACGTCCCGGGCGCCGTGAAACGCGACACACTCGATCAATGCATCCAGGACGCGCTCTCCTCCTAGCCGTCGCCGCGCTCGTGCTCGCCGCTGCACCGGCGACCGCGAGCGACCGGCACCCGACGCAGGGAGAGCTCGAGGGCGAGATCATCTGTCCGACCTGCCGCACGACGCTCGACCAGTCCGACGCGCCGATCGCCCAGCGGATGAAGGCGTTCATCGCCCGCCGAATCGCGGCTGGTGACACTCGGACGCAGATCGAAGACAAGCTGATCGCGACCTTCGGACCGTCGGTCGTCGCGCGTCCGGCGACGCACGGCTTCGACCTCCTGGCGTGGCTGCTTCCGATCGCGGGGATCCTCGGCGGGGCTGCTGTCATCGGCATGGCGGCCTGGCGGTGGAGCCGCGTGCGCGCCCCGGCGCGCGTCAGTGTGCCGCCGCTCGACCCCGAAGTCGAGCGGCGGGTCGACGAGGAGCTCGCCCGCTTCGAGGGGTAGTGCTCGGCCGAATTCCGATCGCGTTCTTCGCCGGCTTCGCATCGTTCGTTGCTCCGTGTGTGCTGCCCCTCGTCCCGGGGTACCTCTCCGCCGTCTCGTCGATGGAAGCGCGGCAGCTCGGGCGCCCGGGCGCGGCGCGGCGGGTGCTCGCCGGAAGTGTCCCGTTCATGGCCGGCTTCACGGTGGTGTTCGTCGTCCTCGGCGCCCTCGCCGGCGCGCTCGGCGGCGTGGTCGAGCGGCGCGTCTTCGAAGAGATCGCCGGCTTCGTGCTCGTCGTCATCGGGTTCGCGTTTGCGCATCTGCTGCCGCTTCCGCAGCGTCTCGTCGCCCCGGCCCTCCTGGTCGGCGCCCGCGACCGTGGCTCGAACGTGTTGCTCGGCGGTGCATTCGCCGTTTGCGCAGCGCCGTGCGTTGCCCCGATCCTCGCCACCGCGCTCGTTCTCGCGGGCAGTTCGAGCACGGCAACGCAGGGCGCGGTGCTTCTCTTCGCGTACTCGCTTGGGTTGGCGGTGCCGTTCGTGCTGGCCGGGATCGTGTTCGCGCCGGCCATGGGATCCTTCCGCTGGCTGCGTGACCGCTTCCACTACTTCGAGATCGGCGGCGGGCTCGTGCTCGTCGTGCTCGGGCTCTTGCTCTTCTTCGACCGCTTTTGGTGGTTGCGATCGGCCTTCGACCGCGTCGTTTAGGCGTCTAGATCGACGCCGGCGGCAGCTCGAGTGACCCTGCGGCGACGGTTCGCTGCGCCCGCACGACCTGCTCGAGCACGGCTGCGACGTCTACGCCGCGGTGCGCCGGCGCGAACGGCCTGAGGCGACGAGCGGCCTTCTCGAGTTGCCGCTCGCAGCCGCGGTGGTTTCCCCGCCCGGCCTGGTACCAGGCGACAGCGAAGTGCACCAGGCCCTGGTAGAAATCCCGCTCCTCGGGCGCCGCGGCGCGCCATTCGAGCTCGAGCTCCTCGTGGGCCGCGAAGAAGTCTCCGCGCCGGATCAGACCGAGGCCGTGGTCGAAATGCGACCCCTCCTCGTGCATCCGACTCGACAGTAGCAGCGTCCCGCTTTACGCTTCTCTCGTGGCGACGATCCTGCTGGCGGGGGTCGACCTCTTCTTCCGGGGGAAGCTCGAAGCCGCGTTGCCGGGTCATCGCTTCGTGACAACGGACTCCGTCGCGTCACCGGACATCGTCATCTGCGACATCGCGCGCATCGACCCGGACGACGTCGTCGAAAATTATCCGGAGGTGCCGATCCTCGGTTTCACGAACCACAACGACACGAGCGGCCTGCGCCGCGCGCACACCGCAGGGTTCGATCACGTCGTCGCGAAATCGGCGCTGGAACAGCGGGCCAGGGAGCTGATCGAGGAGCTGAGCTCCTCGGTAGAGTAGGCCGGCGAATGACCTACATCATCGCCGAGCCGTGCATCGACATCAAAGATCGTTCGTGCGTCGACGTCTGTCCGGTCGACTGCATCCACGAGGCGGAGCGCATCCTCGTGATCGATCCGGAGGAGTGCATCGATTGCTTCGCTCCGGAGGAGACGTTCGTGACGAACTGGGGCCTCCGCTCCTTTGCAGAGATGGAGAACCAGTGGTGCCGTGTGCTGACGGACGACGGGTTCAAGCCCGCGTTGATCAAGCGCTTTCGGAAAAAGCCGCTCGTGCGGATCGAGCTCGCGCCGGCGTTCGAGGAGCGCGACCGCTACGGAGGCACGCGCCTGACGACGCGTAACATCTCGCGCTTCAGGCGAGTCGTGCGCGCCACGCCGACGCATAACTGGAAGCTTGTCGACGGCCAGAGGACAGACACGCTGTCCGTCGGCGACTATGTTCCGTCGGCGCGCGTGCAGCCGGAGCGCGACTCGGAGTCCTATCGCCTCGGCGTTTTGCACGGGCTCGTCTACGGCGACGGCAGCTGGGCCCTGCACACGGTCAAGTCGGACGAGCACATCCACTACGTCCCGCTGTTTGGCGAACGCGTGGCCAAGTACCGCGACTTCTTCGATCAGATGAACTTTTCGCCTTCGCTCGACATTCACCGAGGCTACGGGGGCACCGGCGTCGTCCGATCGTGCTCCAACCTGAAGACGCTCTTGCCGGAAACCGCCGACACGGAATACATAGCAGGGTTCGTTGACGGCTGGCTCGCGGCTGACGGAGATCCTGTCAGGGCTGGGTCATGGCGGCTTCGTTCGACGGACCACGAAGCACTGGCGTGGGTCGAGCAGGCCGCCGTATTCGCCGGCTACGTAACCATCGGATCGGGCCGGGAGAGCAACACCGAGACCAATTTCGGCGCTCGCAGGCGGCTGATCCGATGGCTGTACCTAGGAACCCGTGAGATGTATTGGCGCGTGATGAAGGTTGAACCCGTCCAGGCAGACGCCGACCACACTTTCTGTGCCGTCGTCCCGAGGAAGCACGAATTCACGCTTGCCGGTGGGGTGTCGGTTCCGAACTGCGGAGCATGCGAACCGGAATGCCCCGTCGAGGCGATCTTTCCGGAGGATGCACTACCGGAAAAGTGGGAGCCGTTCGTGAAGATCAACTATGCGTTTTCAGAGGGCTTCGACGTCGTGAACAAGCTCACCGACGAGTACGCGACGGAGCACAACGTGCAGAACGAACCGATCGAATAGCGCCTTTCACGTCGACCAACGCATCGTCCGGAAACTTTCTTTACGCTCGTTGCACGTTTCGCGAATGAACACATGACGCACAACGCTTGCAGGAACACACGCGCAGGCGTAAAACGCACTGCGTAAGCAAGTGTCTGTGCAACCGAACAGGAGGATGCACATGCCTCAGGAAAGTTGGGGCGCCCAGTCGCCTCAAGAAACGCCGAGCGAGGAGCAGCCGCAGCCGTACTTCTCGCCGGAGACGAGCCAGAGCGAGGAGCTCAGCTCGCCGGAGGCGGTCGTCCCGGCGATCCCGGCGGCTACATCACGCTCCGGCACGGCAAAGCGCAGCACCCGCCGGCGGACCGCTAAGCGCTCGACCGCCAAGCGTTCGACCGCGAAGCGCTCGACGGCCAAGCGCAGCACCGCGAAGCGCAGCACTGCCAAGCGCAGCACCGCGAAGCGGAGCACCGCCAAGCGGAGCACCGCCAAGCGCCGCACGACGAAGCGCAGCACCGCAAAGCGCTCGACGGCGAAGCGGAGCGCGGCGAAGCGCAGCACCGCGAAGCGGAGGACGACCAAGCGGTCGACCGCCAAGCGGAGCACGGCCAAGCGCAGCACCGCAAAGCGGAGCACCGCGAAGCGCCGCACGGCGAAGCGCAGCACCGCCAAGCGCTCGACGGCGAAGCGGAGCACCGCGAAGCGGAGCACCGCGAAGCGCAGCACCGCGAAGCGGAGGACGACCAAGCGCTCGACCGCGAAGCGCAGCACCGCAAAGCGCTCGACGGCGAAGCGCAGCACCGCCAAGCGGTCGACGGCAAAGCGCCGCACGACGCGCCGCAAGTAGCGCGTTTCGACTGCTCGTTACGTGGTATTCCCCCCAAGGCAACGAGCCAAGGGGGGAAATCCACGTGCCACAGAAAGCATGGAGTAACAAGCGCGAGCGCCAGTACGAGCACATCAAGGAGGGCGCACAGAAGAGCGGCACCTCCACGAAGCGCGCGAAGCAGATCGCTGCCGCGACCGTGAACAAGGAGCGGGCCCGCAAGGGCGAGGCACGCACGGCGTCGCGCTCCTCGACGCGGGACATCTCGTCGGGCAGGCGCGGAGGCCTGCGCTCGGGGACGAACAGGCCCAAAGGTCGCACGAAGGAGCAGCTCTACAACGAGGCGAAGCGGCGTGGGATCAAGGGCCGCTCGAGCATGACCAAAGAGCAGCTGCAACACGCCATCGCAGGGAAGTCCTAGATCGCTAGTCTGGCGACGTGGACCCCAACACGCTGGACCACGTCGCCTTCTGGGTCACCGAGCGGGACGCCATCGCGGACGTCGTGACGCGTCAGCTCGGCATGCACGTCATCGACCGGCAGGACAACTTCACCCTCGTCGGGTCCGATGCGCGTCGCGGGAAGCTGACGCTGTTCGACGCGGAAGGGCCGCGAGACCGCGGCGCCTTCAAGCACGTCGCGCTCCGCGTCAACTCGCTCGAAGGGCCCGATCGCTACGAGCTCCCGAACGGCATCGAGGTTCACATCGTCGAGGCGCCGACGGAGGTCGATTACGACCTCGATCACGTCGCGCTGTACACCGCCGATCCGGGGGTGACCGCAGAGGCGTACCTCGACTACGGCTTCTCGCCGGCGCTGCCGAAGGGCGGCATGCCGCGTGTCGAAGTGGGTGGCGCGCACGTCGAGCTTCACGAGGGCGACCCGGGCCAGAGCGACCGGCCGCTCTTGAACCACCTCGCCGTACTCGTCGACTCGGCGGAGGACCACAAGCGCGACGCCGAGGATGCAGGCATCGAGGTCGAGAGCGTCGTCGACGCGGCAAACACGTATGCGGTCTTCCTCTGGGGCCCTGATCGGGTCCGCATCGAGTACGTCGAGCACAAGCCCAGCTTCTCGTTGACGTGAGATTCCACGTCGCCGGGGCCGGGATGGCCGGCCTCTGCGCCGCCGCGCGTGCCCGCGATCTGGGGCTCGATGTCGTCGTCTACGAGAAGGGCGACCGGCCCGGGGGGTCGATGCTGCTTTCCTCGTGCGTCGTGTGGCGCTACCGCGACCTCGACGAATTCCGCGCCGAGTGTCCGGGCGGCGACGGGGAATTGCAGCGTCAGATCATCGACCGCCTCGACGACGGGCTCGCTTGGCTCCGGTCGCTCGGAGCGGACGTGGTCTGGGAGGAGACCGGCAACCCGCGCACGGTCGGACTCCGGTTCGATCCCCGTTCGCTGACCGACGTCCTCGTGCGCGCGGCGGCCGAGGTCCGCCTCGAGGAGACGGTGCCCGGCGACGCGCAACCGCTGCTGCTGGCGACCGGCGGCTTTCAGGGCGATCGCGAGCTCGTCCGCGAGCACATCGCTCCGGGCGGCGAGCTGATCGTGCGTGCGAACCGCTGGAGCACCGGTGACGGTCTCCGCCGGGCGATCGCGCGCGGCGCGTCGCTTTCAAGCGGAATGAGCGAGTTCTACGGACGCGCGATGCCGGCGCCGCCGGCGGCTGTTCCCGAGGAGCGGTTCGTCGACCTCGCGCAGCTGTACGGACGTTATTCGCTCGTCCTCGACGAGGAGGGGCGGGAGTTCGCTCCCGAACCGATCTCGTGGTCCGAGATCGACCTCGTCCAGGCGATCGCGCGCAGGCCGAACGCGAGCGCCTGGTACCTCGTCGACGAGGAAGCGCTCGACGTCGAGATACGTGGGCGCGCCATCCGCGAGATGGTCGACGCGGCCCACGCTGCCGGCGGCGAGGTCCTGCTCCCGAACGAGCTCGGCGTCGAGCTGCCCGAGGCGTACCGGTATGCAGTGCACGTCACCGCCGGGATCACGCACACGATCGGCGGCATGCAAATCGACCCGCAGGCGCGCGTGCTGCGAGCCGACGGAAGCGCGATCGAGGGCCTCTTTGCGGCGGGCGCAGACGCAGGCGGCATCTCCACAGGCGGCTACGCAAGCGGCCTCGCGTCAGCGCTGGTCTTCGGCCTCATAGCGGCAGAAACCGCTGCTTCCATCTAATCCGAGTCCGCAGAAGGCGCGCCTCATGGACGCGCGCGCGAAGCGCGCCCGTCCGGTCTACCTCGCCCGAAGTGCGAAGCACTTCGGGCAAGCAGGGCGCTAGCCCTGCAAATAGGCGCAGATGCGCGCGTCGTTCGGGAGCGGCGACGGCGCGATCTTGACGACGCTCCAGCGCTTGCCGTCGGACTCGACGGTCGATCCTGCGCGCGGCAACTCGCCGCGTTCCTCGCGGAGCTCGTAACCCGCGGGCGTCCACACGAAGGCCAGATAGGTCTGCTCGTCGTTCATCAGGCGCGCGAAATCCTACTCGCCCGCGGCTGTTCCAGGGAGCTCGAGAACGATCTTCGTTCCGGCCTCCTGGTCGACGGAGAGCCGCCCGCTGAGCGTGCGCGCGCGTTCGGCGATCATGTCGAAGAATTCCCGCCGACGCTCCTCTGACCCGTTGTCGGCGATCGTCGTGACGAACCGCCCGTCGGCAGTGCGCTCGACGGACACCGCGATCTGCGTGGGCGGCCCGCGCCGCACGGCGCCGTCCAGAGCTTCGCGGACGATCTGGTACAGCGCTGCCTGCACCTTCTCGCCGAGCTGCTCCGCGTCGGCGACGTCGACGTCGATCTTGATCTGCCTGCGCAGGCCCAACTCGTCCGCGAGCGCCTGCACGGCCGGCGTGAACCCGTGGTCGCGCAGCACGACAGGCTCGAGGTTGAAGGAGAGCTCGCGCAGCGTCCGGATCGCCGCACGCTGGCGCTCGAGCGCGTCCGTCAGCAGATCCCTTGCCGGCTCGAGCTCGCCTTGCTCAATTGAATGGATCACCGCATCGAGCATGAGCGCGATACCCGAGAGGGACTGCACTGGCCCGTCGTGGAGAAAGAGCGCCAGCCGGCGTCGCTCGTCCTGCTCGGCCGTGATCAGGCGCTCGGCGAGCCGCGCGCTCTCGTTCCCTTCGTTTTGTTGTTCCACTAGTCGATGATCGCGTCGCGCAAAGCGATCGCGACTGCGTGCGTGCGCGTGTCGGCCTCGAGCTTGGCCAGGATGTGGCGGACGTGGCTCTTCACGGTCTCCTGGCTGATGAAGAGCCGCTGCGCCGCGTCGGCGTTCGACATGCCGTCCGCGAGCAGCTGGAGAATCTCGCGCTCGCGTGCCGTGAGCATGTCCTCCCGGTCCTTGCCGCTGAGGAACGCCGGCATCAGGGCGGGATCGATGAAACTGTCGCCGTTGGCAACCTTCTCGATCGCGCGCACGAGCGTCTCGTGCGGCGCCTCCTTGAGGATGTAACCCTTGGCGCCTGATTCGAGCCCTCGCGCGAGCAGCGACCGTTCGCTGTAGGCAGTGAAGATCAGGACCGCCGAGTTGGGCTCCTTGGCGACCAGCTCTTTCGTCGCGTCGAGCCCGTCGAGGCCCGGCATCCGCACGTCCATGATCACGACGTTCGGCTTGCGGCGTTCCGCGAGATCGATCGCGGCCTTGCCGTCCGCCGCCTCGCCGACGACGCGGATGTGCGGTGCGCGCGACAGGGAGAGGCGCAAACCCTCTCGGACGACCTCGTGGTCATCGACGATCAGGCACGTGATCTCACTGGGCATAAGACGATCGTAACCCTACGGAGGGACTACACGGCGAGCGCGAGCTGTTCCGGCTCGGCCGGCGGCTCGATGCGGACTTGTCGACGGTCGCGGATCCCATGCTCGCGCGCCAGCCGCGCTACCTCGTGTCGCACGGGCTTCGTGTCCTCCTTCGCGAGATAGGCGCGTCCGCCGGCGTACAGCCGCTCGTACCGGGGCAGTTCTTCCGGCCATTCGTGCGCGAGGCTCTCGAGGAAGTGCTCACGTGTTCCGGCTTTGAGGAAGAGGAGATTCGCCCAGATGCCGGTCGCGCCGGCCGCCCGCGCGGCGCGGACGACCTCCGCGAGCTGGGATGGGCTATCCGATATGCCCGGCAGGATCGGGGCCATGCCGACACGTGCGTCGATTCCCGCCTCCACGAGCTCGCGAATCGCTCGCAGGCGCTGGCGTGGGTGAGCCGTCGAGGGCTCCGTCTTCCGCCAGACGTCTTCGTCGAGTGTCGGAATCGAGAAGGTGACGCCGACGTTCGCGCGGCGGGCGGCCTCCTGCAACACGTCCACGTCGCGCAGAATCATTGGGCCGCGCGTGATGATCGAGAACGGGTTCGACGCTGCGGCGAAGATCTCGATGCACGACCGCGTGAGGCGGTAGCGCCCTTCGGCGGGCTGATACGGATCGGTCGCCGCGCCGACGACGACGCTGGCGCCTTCCCAACTCGGGCGCGCCAGTTCGCGTGCGAGAGCCTCCGCGACGTTGATCTTGACGCGAATCGAGCGGCCGTAGCGGTCGTCGGACGGCCGGTCGGCGCGGCGTTCGAAGGCGCGGACGTAACAGAACGTGCAGCGGTGCGCGCACCCCATGTACGGGTTGAGCGACCACTCGAACATCATCCCGCGCACGCGATTCAGGGCGCTCCTGCAGGGTTCCTCGCGATACTCGACCCGCACGCGCACAAGCATAACGAACGTATGTTCGCTCAGCGGCGGCGAAAGATTTCGGCCGCCGCTTCGTGGAAGCCTCTCGGGCCGCCGGCCGCTTCGAACGTTGCGGCGATCTCCTGCATCTCTGCGATCCAGCGCCAGCCCTTCGCGTCGGCCGAGCGCGCAGCGGCCTCGGCCCGTGCCTCGAGCGCCGGCAGCGACTGGCGCCACTCTTCGAGCAGCGCCTGCTCGACGCCCTCGGCCCGCGCGACGTCGCGGATCGCCAGGAGCAGCGCTGCACTGCCTTTCGTCCAGGCGGCGTACACCATCTTCAGCGCCGACGCGTCTCCGAGACGGTCGGAGAGGATCCGCACGTCGACCGGGGTCCCCTCGAACAGCTCGGGTACGGCTCGCGCATCTGGGCCTGATACGTACAGCCGCGGTCCGCGCGCGTCCGCCGGCGGGCCTCCGACGATCCCGCCGTCGACGAAGCGCCTGAACCTTGCTCCGATGCGCCGCGCCGTCGCGGGCGAGATCGCGTTCGCATCGACGTACAAGCCGCGAAAGTCACCGACCGCTGCCGCGACGTCGGCCGCGGCATGGGGTGGGCAAACCGAGAGAAGAATGTCGCTCCGTCGCGACACCTCGGCGACACCGCCGACGTCGCTGAGCCCGGCGGCTTCCGCGCGCGCCGCCGTCGCCTTGCTGCGTCCCTCCGACGCCCAGAGCACTTCGGTCCCGCGCTGCCGCAATACTGCGCCGATCGCCGCGCCCATCTCGCCTGGATGAAGAAGGCCGACGACATCCGCCATGACCAACGCTGAAGTATCCGTCACGGAACTCGACGCGGGCGTCCGCCGGATCACGCTCCCGTTGCCTACAGGCCCTCGCCACGTGCACTGCTACGTCGTGGGCGGAACGCTGTTCGACACAGGGCTCGGACTGGAGGAGCCGCCGTGGCGCGAGCTGGGCGTCGAACGGATCGCGATTACGCATTTCCATCCCGACCATGTCGGAGGAGCGGAGAAGGCGGCCGCCGAAACGGGCGCGACGGTGTATCAGGGCGGCCTCGACTACGCCCAGTGCGAGCGCGTGTGGGGATCGAGCGACTGGCCGGAGCGGATCGCCGAGTGGTTCCTCACGCACGGCGTTCCGAAGCCGATTGCAAACGAGCTGATCGAGCAGGGTCATGCGTTCGCGCCGTTCGTCCGCTTCGCGCGTGATCCAGAACTCCTGTACGAGGGGAGCGAGCTCGACGGCTGGACCGTCATCGAGCTGCCGGGCCACGCCGACGGCCACCTCGGCTTCCTGCGCGACGGGGTGCTGATCGGCGGCGACCACCTCCTCGCGCGGATCACGCCTGCGGTCGGGCTGTATCCCGAGAGCCGGCCCGATCCGCTCGGCGACTATCTGGCCTCGCTCGAGCGCACGATCGAGCTCGCGCCGCGCGTGGTCTATCCGGGTCACGGCGATCCGCTTCCCGATCCGGCCGGCAGGGCACGAGAGATCGTGCAGCACCACCGGGAGCGCCTCGATGCCGTCGCGGCCGCGGTCGCGGACGGGCCGCGCAGCGGATTCGAGGTCTCGCACGCCGTTTTCGGCGAGCATCTCTTGCCTCAGCAAAGGCGTTTTGCCGTTGCCGAGGCGCTTTCGCATCTCGAGCGGCTCGTGCGCGACGGGCGGGCCGCACGGAGCGGTGAGAGGCAAAACGTGACCTATACTGCGCCGTGATCGCCTTGGACGACGATCCCCTCAGTACCCGCGCCCCGGAGAGCGGGGCGTGACAGTTCTCTTCGAGCTCATCGCGGTCCTGCTGATCGTCGTGGGCAACGCGTTCTTTGTCGCGGCCGAGTATGCGCTCGTCACGGCGAATCGCTCGACCCTGGCAAAAATGGCAGCCGCCGGCAATCGCCGCGCAAGGATCGCGATCCGGATCATGGACAGTCCGATCCGGTTCATCGGCACCGTTCAGCTCGGCATCACGGCCTTCTCGATCCTGCTCGGTGCCGTGGGCGAG
>WNFZ01003590.1_pt1 | contig 28993 bp, 28 predicted proteins | sample 5400081 | NCBI WGS metagenome assembly WNFZ01 (sample SAMN13153365, study PRJNA577476) | soil metagenome | isolation source: 80 cm soil or saprolite under grassland replicate 1 | place: USA:California | collected 2016-06-15 | reverse complement strand
TGTTGAACTCGAACCGGCCTAACAAATAGATCTCGTACGCTTCTGAGTTCTCGCTGGGCTTTTTCGCCAGGAGTTGCGTTTCCTTAACGCCGAGCTGCACTTTGAGTGCATCGGCCACCTTTCTGGAGATGTCGCTCCGAATCTCAAGAATGTCGGTCATGTACCGATCATAGGTTTCTGCCCACAAGTGATAGCCGTCGGCCACGTTGTTCAGTTGGGCGCTGATGCGAACTTTGTTACCAGCCTTGCTCACGCTGCCCTCAAGCACCGTCGATACATTTAGTTGCTTGCCGATCTTGCGAATGTCTTCCGTCTTACCTTTGAAGACGAAGACAGATGTGCGCGCCGGCACCCGTAACCCTTTGATCTGGGACAAAGCGGTGCATAAATCTTCGGTAAGCCCGTCGCCCAGGTACTCGTTCTCTTTTTCTCCGCTCATGTTGACGAAAGGCAACACGGCGACTCCAGCTGCTGGTGGCGGCGCCGGTCTGCTCTTCCAAATCATCACGCCCACTGTTCCTGCAAAGGCGAGTGATAACGCAAACAGAAGCGCAGTGGTTGGATTGCGTCGCAACCATTTCTTTCCGCGGGTGAAGATTCCAGTGTGCCGGGCCCAAATCGGTTCGTGGCGCAACCAGCGTTCTAGATCTTCGGCCAGCGCGAGAGCCGACGAGTAACGACGCTTCGGATCTTTCTCGAGGCATTTCAGACAAATCGTCGAAAGATCGCGATCTACTTTCGGATTCCAGAGGCGCGGTTGCCGCGGCTCGGTATCTAAAACCAGCCGGACGGTTTCAAATGTTGTTCCTCCAGCAAAGGGCGGATGACCTGTTAGCAGTTGATAGAACACGGCGCCAAGTCCATAGACGTCTGTGGCGCTGCTAAGACCTGCGTTATTTCCGGCAGCTTGTTCCGGCGCCATGTAACTGGGTGTGCCCAGCACTTCCAGCGTGTGCGTGACACTGCTTTCGGATTCGACTAATCGGGCAAGGCCAAAGTCGGTCAGATGCGGTTCGCCGTTTGCATCGAGCAAAATGTTTCCCGGTTTAATGTCGCGATGCAGAATACCGTGTTCGTGCGCGTAATGAACCGTTCGGGCTACCTTTGCGATCAATTCCGCTGCCTGCCGGATCGACATCGGCGTCTGTCTGACTACTTCATCAAGCTGGCCGCCTTCGACGAACTTCATGCTGAAATAGCAGGAGCCATCACGCTCGCCCACCTCGTAAATAGGCACGATGCATGGATGATCGAGGCTAGCTGCGGCTTCCGCTTCCCGGCGGAAGCGCTTCAAGTGCGCTTTGGTCGCCCACTGACCAAGACCAATGATTTTCAATGCGACTGTGCGGTTGAGACTTCTCTGCCTTGCGCGGAACACCACGCCCTGGCCGCCTCGACCAATTTCCTCAAGCAACTCGTAGTTGCCGAACTCTCCAAGCGTCTCAGCAACACGCGCAGGTTTTTCGCCATCCGTCACTTCAGTCGCTTTGGTCCCTTCAGAGGAGCCGGCGTCAACGCCGCCGGCTACAATCGCCGCCTCGAGCATGCACCCTGTGCAAAGCCCTTTTGGGGCGTCGGAAAAGATTTTCGCGCCGCACTTCCGACAAATTCTGGTCACTCTAATCATCGCCAGAGAGGCATCACGTTCACAGTGTACTGCGTAAAATTTGGTCGCACATTACGCCCGAACCACAGCAATCAGATGACGCAGTTCGTCTTCAATATCGCCGGGGGTAGCAACCGTGTGGGCAATTTCCTCTCGCAATAATGACTGATAGCGCTTCCGGAATCGATGAAAGGCCTGTGTGACGGCATTTTCCGTCATGCCAAATTGCGCGGCAATCTCCGCTCGCGACGGCGCTCCGGGTTCGTCCGGCAGCAATTGCATGAGCGAATCAAACAATGCGGCGTTACGTGTCGCCGCGTATTCAACCTGTAATCGGCTGAGCGCGCGCTCCAGAACCGTGGCAGCCCATCGCCGTTCATAAATCATTTCGGCAGTCATCGGATCTGCTGGTTCCATCTCGCTCCGCTCGCCAGCAGACAGTTCTTCCAACGGAATGAGCCGCTCTCCTTTTCCGCGTTTGATCGCCATCGCGCGCCGCCGTTCGTCGAACAGAAAATTTTTCACCGACGCGAGCAGATAGGAACGAAGTCGCCCCTTTTCTTTGCGGACAGAGCTCAAGTCTCTGCGCTCGAGGAACAGTGCGAAGAATCCTTGCGTGAGATCTTCCGCTTCCTCTGACCCGATACCTTGTCGCCGCACAAAACCGTAGATGGGTTGCCAATACGTGCGGCAAAGCTTTTCGAGCGCTTCTTGTGCTGCTGGTGAGTCACCTTGCGCAGTCAACACCACGCTCCAGTGCGTGGTAGTAAACGCCGCCGGGCCGTGATGAGCATCTCCGCCAATCGCGCACAGTGAAGTCACTTCATCCTCAGGGGGGCTCACACTGCGATACAAGTGAAAAACCGCTCAGAAATCAAGCCTGCAGATGGTTCACAAGGAGCGATGACTTGGGCAGCCGTCCACTCAAACGTGACGGTTGGGAAACCGTCACTCCTCGCTCCTCTTGTCATAATGGACGAGATGCGTGAAAATTGACACTCCGTGGCTCTGCGACTGCCGAAACAGAATTATCAGGACATCGAGCGCATCATCGAGTTCGATTTTGTGCGCGCGACGGAAGCGGCGGCGCTGAACTCGTTGCGGTGGCTCGGCCGCGGTGACAAGGAAGCCGCCGACGCGGCCGCGTGCGACGCCATGCGCGGCATGTTCGATCTAATGAACATCTGCGGCGAAGTCGTGATCGGGGAGGGAATCAAGGACGAAGCGCCGGGCATTTTCAAAGGCGAACAACTGGGCACCTGGGTTCCCGGTTCGCCGCCGTTCGACATCGCCATCGATCCGATCGACGGGACCACAAACATTTCCAAAGGCGCGCCGAATTCGATCAGTTGCATCGCGGCAGCGAGTCCCGCGGAGGGTGTGAAAGTGGCGCTACGGGATGTGCCTTCGTTTTACATGATGAAATTATCGTATGGCCCGCGTGTGATTCAATACATGCAGAAACGCGGCGATACGTTACAGCTTGAGGCGCCTGTCGCCGAGACGCTCGCTATTGTGGCGCGCGCGCTGGAGAAACGGGTGCAGGACGTGACTGTAATGATGTTGGATCGGCCGCGACACAAAGAGATCGTCGAAGAGATTCGCTCGGCCGGCGCATCGTTGCGCATGATTGGCGATGGCGACATCGCCGCGGCGATGGCGCCGTCGTTGCCAGAGAGCAATATCGATCTCTATATGGGCATCGGCGGTTCGCCCGAAGCGGTGCTGGCGGCGACGGGAATCAAATGTCTCCGTGGGGAGATCCAATGCAAAATGTGGCCGCGCGACGAGAAGGAACGAAAGCAGTTGCTCAGCGATGGCTACAAGAAAGACTTGGAGCGCGTTTTTTTGGCTGACGATTTGGCCAACGGAGAAAACATTATTTTTTGCGCGACCGGAATCAGCGACAGTGCCCTTTTGCGCGGAGTGAAAGGGCAGGGCACCAAGGCCACCACGCATTCCATTTTGATGCGCGCAAAAAGCAAGACCGTCCGCTTCATCCGCGCAACCCACGATTTGCAGACAAAGACGATCCGGCTCCGCTCTGATAGCCGTGAGCACCTCATCTGAGGAACATAGACTTTCAGTCTGTGCGTCGAGCGGAGTTGCACTCCGCTGAATCACCAGTTCAGGAAAAAGCCACTCGCAGGCGAGGCCGCCCGCAGGCCGCACGGGGCACAGCCCTATGTTCCTGCTCGACAGCACGCTTTACATCTGTTCAAATGATGAAAACGCGCCGCTTATGAGATCAATATCCAAAACTGAATTGTCGCCGGACAACGGCTGTATCATCGACACGAAATGGACGCTCGGCTCACTGAGCTATCACGCTAGCGCTGCCGGCAAAGTCAAGGTGGAGCCATCAAAAGAAATCATCCGTCTGCCGGAGATCGTCCTTTACGATCACGCCGGTTTTGGTGGGGCCTATGCGCGTACCAATCTGAGTTTTCATTACATCGGTGATTTTTGGAATGACCGGATCAGTTGCCTCATCGTGGTGAGCGGCGTCTGGCGTTTTTATCGCGATGATTATTACAAAGGCCCGTATTGGGATCTCGGCCCGGGATATTACGAGAGCTTCTTCGCTGAAAAAGGGCCCGACGACACCGTCAGTTCATTCCAAGCCATCGCGCTGACGTAAGCTCGTGCGCGATGCGCGTTTGTTTGGGTAGCGCATGCGTCCCGCATGCTGGCGAGCGCATCCTCGCGATGTCTGTGTTTAGCGCCAAAGGCGCACATTTAATATCGAGCCTGGGGCGATGCCCCAGACTAAAGTGAAATAGCGCCTCTGGCGCTAAACAGCTACCCCGCCATCGCGAACTTCTCTTTGGATCGGCCAAACAATTACCGCGTTGCAATCTCTCAGAGAAGTTTGTTTCGGCGCGACGCCGGAACCAGCACGTTCGCCACGGCGAATCCGACCGGCGGCGGGCAGGCAGTGCGCTAACCGGAGCTGGCAAGTTGTAAAACTTCGCGGGCGCAGCCCCACGAAAGTGTGAAACCGGCGCCGCCGTGACCATAGTTGTGAATGACGGTGCGGCCGTCATGCAAACGATCGCCTTCGAGGCGAACGCCTGATTTGCGGAATGGGCGAAGACCGACCCGCCCGGCGAGAACTACCGGATTGCCGATGTTCAGAACGCGACTGCATTCGGCGACGATGCGTGAGGTAACCGCCGGATCGATATCGAGATCGTCGCTCAATTCGTTCGTCCCCCCGAAAACGCAATCGTTGGTGCGGGGGATCGCGTACATGAGAGGCGCATCATCACAGACGACTGCGCAAGAGAGCCCGGCGAACTTCGGCACGATGGCAACCTGACCGCGATGAGGTTCGAGATCAACATCGTGAACAAGCTCGCGCGCGCCCATGCCGGCGCAGTTGATTACCAGAACAAATTCGTGGCTAACATCTTCGAGTTTTTTGAAGAACACATTTGCGGTGATTGATCCGCCGGCGGTAAGAAAGCGGCTCGCGAGGTAATCGAGATAGATCGTCGTGTCCGTCAGCGGAACGTTGAGCGCAAAGCCGCTTTTAGATGCCGGTGGAAACTTGCTCTGAGGAACACCAGGAGATTCCCCGACTCCGCCCGGAATGACAAAGGGAGGAAGCAGACGCGCCCCGAGCGGGATAGCCCAATCGGGAATTTGAATTTTGCCCGCGCGGGAAAATTGCCGCAGTTCGATCATCGAGACGCCGGTGTCTGATTTGCTGCTAAGGTCGACAAGGACGTTGTAAGTCTCCAGCGCCCACGCAATCACCTTGTCGGCTGGTTCGACATCGTATGGATACCAGACCGCCGCAGCGGCAGCAGAGGTTGTTTGTTGCCCTGTCTCTTTTGCAAAAATCGCCGCGCGGTATCCGCGCTCGGCAAGAAGAACACCGCAGGTCAGACCAGAAACGCCTCCACCGATAATTGCCACCGCCTGCTTCATCGAAATGAACTACGTGCAATGAGCCGCTGCGTCATATAAAATGGCGCGGGATGGTTTCCTTAAATCGAGATTGGCTGGCAGAAAAAATCCTCGCGGGCGAACGGATTTCGCCGGATGAAGCGCTGGAGCTTTATCGCTTTCCTCTGGAGGAATTGGGCGCGCTGGCAAATGCGCGGCGCGATCTGGCCAAAGCGAAAAGCTACGACGGACGCGGCCGCGAGATCGTGACCTATATCGTCGATCGCAACATCAATTACACGAATGTTTGCAACGTTTACTGCAAATTCTGCGCATTTTACCGCACTGAACGCGACGAAGATCATTACGTGCTCTCTTTCGAACAGATTGATCAAAAGTTGGACGAACTTTCGGCCGTGGGCGGTGTTCAGATATTAATGCAAGGTGGGCACCATCCGAAATTGCCGTTCGCGTGGTACATCGATCTCTTGCATCACATACGGGAAAAATATCCGCACATCAATATTCACGGATTCAGTCCGCCGGAGTTTCAGCATTTTGCCGAAACGTTTCGGATGCCGCTGCGCGAAACGATCTCCGAATTCAAAAAAGCAGGGCTCGGCTCGATTCCGGGCGGCGGTGGCGAGATACTCGTTGACCGGGTGCGAAAGAAAATTTCGCCACTAAAGATCGATAGCAACCAATGGCTGGAGGTGATGCAGGTTGCGCACGAGCTCGGACTGAAATCGAGTGCCACGATGATGTTCGGCCACGTCGAGACAATCGAGGATCGGATCGAGCACTTGCAGCGCATTCGCGAGCAGCAGGATCGGAGCGGCGGGTTCACCGCGTTCATCTGCTGGACGTTTCAGCCGCAACATACTGTCTTAAAAGTGAAGTACCCGACTGGCGTGGCTGAATATTTGCGGACGCAAGCACTGGCCCGGATTTTTTTAGATAATATCGACAACGTGCAAAGCTCGTGGGTGACCCAAGGCCCTGGCATCGGCCAGATCGCGCTCAAGTATGGAGCGAATGATTTCGGATCGGTGATGATGGAGGAAAATGTCGTCAGCAGCGCCGGGACAACATTTCAACTAAACGCCACGGAGATTGAATCGCTCATTCGCGATGCGGGCTACGAACCGCGCCGGCGAAATAACTGGTACGAGCTTTTGAATTAGCCTTACAGACGAGTTGCCTTGTCGACCAGCCACCCATTTCTAGGAAAATCCGCCTTGACGTTCTCTCTCTTCTTCCCGATATACCCGCCTATCCTGCGTGGGTTCGTTGCGCGGGATAGCGCTTCTTAACTATGAGATATTTTTCCGGATGGTTGCGTCGCCCGCCATTTGCGATCTGGGCCGCATCCATTTGTGCGCTGCTTGGCGCCGTGTCGGCTCGAGCGCAGGAGCCTGCGGGTCCTCCGATGATCCGGTCAATCGACGTGGAGTACACAGGGCCAAAGTTGGTAAGCAAGGAGCGGATTCTCGCGCAAATGCGGACTAAGGTGGGCCAGCCCTTCTCCGATCAAGTGGTCGAGCAGGATATTGAGACTCTTTACAAGACCGGCGCTATTCTAAACGTTCGCATCTTCGCGCAACCGGAAGGCGACGGCGTGAAGGTAATCGTGGCCGTGCAAACGCGTTCGATCGTGCGCGAAATCGAAATCGATGGAGCCGAGCGAATCAAGCCAAAAAGGCTCCGCAAAGAAATCAAATTGAAAATCAACCAGCCGGTCGATGAGGAGCTTTTAGAGGAAGCGCGCCAGAAGATGATCGAGCTTTATCAGGGCCACGGCTACAATGACGTTACCATTCAATTTCGCGTCGATCCCATCGATCAGAGTCGTGGCACAGCGCGCGTGGTTTTCACGGTCAACGAAGGAATTAAGGGGGCAGTGAGCAAAGTTCGTTTCGAGGGGAATGCGCACTTCAGCGATAGAGTATTGCGAAAACAGATGAAGACCAAGGGCAAGACGCTCATTTCGCTATTCGATAAATCCGGCCGGCTCGACGAAACGCAATTGCAACAGGACTTGGACAGCATTCGCGAGTGGTACCAAGACCACGGCTACATTGACGTGGATGTTAAGGACGTGCGCAAGGAGCGCAGCAAGAATGGTCCCATCATTATTACGATTGTGATTAACGAAGGTCCGCAATATCACGTCGGCAAGCTTGTCATCACGGGACAGGTAGTGGCCTCGGCGGATAAGATTCGTGCGCTGGTAAAAATGAAGGAGGGCAGCGTCTATTCGCCAAAACAACTGCGCGATGATGCGAAGGCATTGGCCGACGCTTATGGCAGTGGCGGTTATGTCGATGTTGTGATTTCGCCGGAAGGCACGCCAGCCGGATCTGCGGTGATCGACGTGCACTACAAAATCGAGGAAGGCGCGCGCTCCTTTGTGCAGCGAGTCAACATTACCGGTAACACCCGCACGAAGGATAAGGTCATCCGCCGCGAAGTTCTTGTCGCGCCAGGTGATGTCTTTAATACGGTTCGCGTGGAGACGACTAAGAAACGCCTCGAGAACCTGGGCTACTTTTCGAAAGTCGAAACGTATCCAGAAGATACTGACATTGCCGGTCGCAAAGATCTTACAATCCTGGTGGAGGAGAAGCGAACCGGCTCGCTTAGCTTCGGCGGAGGATTCAGCACGATTGACCAGCTGGTTGGTTTCGTAGAACTGACCCAGGGCAACTTCGATATTACGAACTGGCCGGGGCTTACCGGCGGCGGTCAGAAGTTTAGAATGCGCGTGCAATACGGCTCGGTCCGAAAGGATTTTGTTCTGGCATTGACCGAGCCGTACTTCCTCGATCGTAGGCTATCGCTCAGTGGTCAGCTTTTTTTTAACGAGGCAGACTACTTGAGCTCGGAATATAACCAGCGCAATTATGGGTTTGCGCTCGAGGTACGCACGCCGCTCAACCGACTCAACCAATACATGTATGCAACCGTGGGGTACCGCCTGCAAGACGTGGATATTTTTAATGTGAGTTCAACCGCATCCCCGCAGATCCAGGCAGCAGAGGGCTCGACAGTGGAGAGTGAGATCTTAACCAGTGTGGTATTCGACCACCGGGACAGCCCCATAATTACGCGGCACGGGCAACGGGTGAGCCTTTCGCCCTATGTTGGGGGCGGCTTTCTCGGAGGCGATGTGCAGATTTACGGACTCGATCTGGAAGGCTCTCAGTATTTCCTTTTCCCGGGGGATTTAATCTTGCTCATCAACAGTGAAGTCGCGACTGTTGATAGCTGGGGAAGCGGCAGTGATGTTCCGATTTTCGAGCGACTCTATCTCGGCGGCTCAAACAATCTGCGCGGTTTTCCGTTCCGCGAAGTTGGGCCGAAAGATGTGAATGGCGAGCCGCTCGGTGGCAATACCATGGCGCGCACAACCGTGGAACTTACCTTCCCAATTATCGAAAAAGCGCGCGGCGCAATCTTTTATGATACGGGTTTCGTTAATGGTGCGGCGTGGTCGTTTGGCTTCGACCACATCGCCTCCGACGTCGGCGTTGGACTTCGACTTGATCTGCCGATCGGCCCACTGCGCATTGACTACGGATATCCGATCCAGCGTGATGGGTACAATGGCGGCGGGAAATTTAACTTCAGCGTCGGTTATCAATTTTGAACGAATATAAATGGTTGCAGTCTAACGCGGTTCCAGCCACCGTTATCTCTGTCTTATGAAAAGATTTCTCTCTACGATCCTCGTTTTGACGCTCGTATTTCCGATCGCGGCTTTCTCGCAGGGCGCACCAAAAATCGGTACTGTCGATATGCAGCGCGCGTTCAAGGAATACTACAAGACCAAGGACGCTGAAGCGAAAATTAATGACGCCAGAAGTGCCGCCAAAAAAGAATACGACGATCGGGCAGAGGCCTACAAGAAGGCGCTTGATGAAATCAATAGTTTGAACAAGCAGCTCGATGCTCCCGCTTTGACTGCCGAAGCCAAAACACAAAAAGCCAAGGAACGCGACGACAAGATCGCCAACATCAAGAAGATGGAGCGCGAAATCAACGATTTCAGTCAAACCCGCGATCGACAACTGCAGGAACAGTTGATGCGCATGCGAGAGGGTATCGTGAAGGAAATTACCGATGTCGTGGTGGAAAAGGTAAAAACCAACAATATGGACTTCGTGTTTGACAAGTCGGGCGTAAGCCTGAACGGCGTCCCGGTTATGTTGTACGCCCCTCCCAATGTTGATTTCACCAACGATATTATCGCCGTGCTAAATAAGCCGGGCCGCGGCACAACAGGTTCAACCTCAAAGACCGCGCCGAGTCCATCCCCGACGCCAGCACGGGCCGTGAAACCGTAGTTTAATTTCGACAATCAAATACACGCGGGCCCAACTCGCGTGTATTTTTTCGTACAGGTGAAAAGTGGTCGCGCGCCTCGACGGGAAACCATTTGGAAACGGTTGCAAACCTCGGAAATGTCGGTTCGAAACGTGGGCGCTCGTCTACCCAGATGTCGGTCAAACTACTGGACAGCCATCCTAATTCTCGGGCTCTGCTCCAGCTCGCTCGCAGCCGATTGGCAGTCAACGCTTACCGGCGAACCGCCCGGAACATTTCCGGAGCTTCGGCCCCTTCGCGCAAGCTATCGTTTCGGATGGTCTGGCCTTACCGCGGCGACCGGAGAAGTCTATTTCACAAAGCCATCTGAGGCCGAATTTCAGCTTGATGGAACGGGCCAAACGATCGGTTTTGTCCGCGCCTTATGGAAACTGGATGCGAGTTACCGCGCGGTCGGCAATTCGCAAACACTGCGTCCAATCGAGACCCAGCAAACGGAGAATTACCGGAAGAAAAAGCTCGTGACCCATCTTACTTTCACAAGCAAAGGGGTAACCCGCGCGCGAACAGAAAGCCGGGCCGAGTCTACCGCCACTAAGACTCGCCAATTTGATTTTCCCGGTCTATTCGATCTGGCCTCAGGCATGCTGTATCTGCGGAGCCAGTCACTCACGGACCGCAGTGTTCGTCGCGTCGTCATCTATGCCGCGACGAACGCTTATCTCGCCACCGTCACGGTAGTTGGCCGGGACGAAATTTCGGTGCGCGCCGGCACTTACAAGGCTATCAAAGTTGACTTGCGACTTGACCGGGTCGGCAAGCATCTTGAGTTGGAGCCGCACCGGAAATTCCGTCGCGCCACGATCTGGGTATCAGACGACCGCGACCGGATTCTGCTTCGCATCGAAGCACAGGTTTTTGTCGGCACAGTTTTCGCTGAGTTGCAATCGGTGCGTTTCGACAGTGCAAGATACTGATGGTTCGCGGGTCTATTCCGGGACTGGCTCGTCAAGCTCGGGTGGGCCGGGCGGACGACGCATACGCTTGTGTGATGGATCGTAGACCGGTTCGCGTGGACGCGGCAATAACCGGAGCGCAGCCAGCGCTCCCAGATCGAGTCGACCTGTAACAGGAATACGCGTCCGCGCTTGATAAGCACGCAGCGACAACTCCATTGCCGGTCCAAAGATTCCGTCGATCTCATCTCGGTAAAGTCCGCGGCGTGCCAGCGCTATTTGTGCGGAGATCACGACGTTGCGTTGCACATCGGGCGGGGCAGTCTCGTAGGGTGTACCGGCAAGGAGTTCTGCCAGTGACGTGCCGGGCATCACGGGATTCGATGGATAAATCTGTCGGTTTTGCGGCGGCGCATTAGCGAAAGGCTGGGCTGGGGAAGGAGTCGCCTCCGCCGCTTCGCGGGAAGATTGATCGCGGAGATCGGGTAAACCAGGACTAGGCGAAGGGGAAGCCTTTGCCGCGGGTCGCGCGGGAGCGGAAGAATCAATTCCCAGCGAACGCAACGTTTCGCTATTGAGTTCTCCGTTTACCTGGAGACCGTTGCGAATTTGGTAGCGGCGAATCGCGGCGGTCAAATTCGCATTCGCTTCTCCAGTAATCTCGCCATAATAAAAGCCCTGATCCTTCAGGGCCTGTTGCACGCTTTCGATTTTTTGATCCGCTCGCATGAGCGCAACCGATCCGAGAAAAATCAGCGCGGCCACTTTGGCTTTCATCTCGACCTTATTTTGACGCCCTTACTTTGTGCTTATTCAGCGCTCTCCGCCGATTCGTTACCGCCAGCGCTAATTCACGCCGCTTTACTATGTCGCGATAACGCAAGATTCCGTCAGTCACAGCCGCGGCGATTTGCTCGCGATAATCCTCGCTGGCCAGCCTGGAAATGTCCTCTTTGTTGGTGAGAAATCCTCCCTCCACCAGGACTGCGGGAGCAGTCACGTTTGAGATCACAAAAAACTGTTTGGCCTTTGTGCCCCGATCAAGCGCCCGTGTCCGCGCAACGAGCGCTTCCTGAATAAATCCGGCGAGGTTTTGGCTTTCAACATTTGGCGTTTCAGAAAGTGCCGGCCACAAGAAAGGCAGCCACGAAGCCAGAAATGAGCCCGCGGTGATTTGTTGGGCAGCATAATACGTCTCCACTCCACCGGAGACCGGCTGGTTATCTTCGTTGAAATGAATGCTGACAAAAATGCAATCACTCACTCGGTTGGCGAAGGACGCGCGATCTGCCACCGAGACATACGTATCGCCAAGGCGTGTCATTAGCGTTGCGATTCCTTCTGCCTGCAACAAGCGATCGATTCGCCGTGCTACATCCAGGGCCAGGTCTTTTTCAAGTACGCCGCCACATATCGCACCGGAGTCTTGTCCGCCGTGGCCAGGATCGAGAATAACTACTGCGAACGGCCTCGGAGCCGGGGTGGGCCGCGATGTGGTCAATCTTGTGGTGGACTCAGGTCTCCGCGCCCGTTGCATCCAGACAAAGGATGCGATCATCAACAACAAGCCGAGCAAGGCCAGCATGCTCCCGATCGCTTGTCTTATCCGTGTCCGTGATCCTCGGGTGAACATTTCTCTCCATAATTTAATCGTTAATCAAAGAGCGTAATTCCGTATCGGATAACGAACGGTAACGAATTGCCCTGCTTGCATCGCGCTCCAGTACGCCTGCTTCGATGCCGGTATTGGCAAGCTGTTCCTGCCGATATTTCTCAACGACAGCGCGCTCTGGCAGTTCCTTTGCATCGCTCGCCTGTAACGTCATGTGACCAATGGTCCATGCGTCGAGCGCGACTTTCAGCGCCGTTTCGAAACTGCCGTCTGCTCGATGTTCGGCTTTGAGAAATGACTCCATCAGCTCCCTCGATTGCCCTGTTCCGCTGAGCACGGCGAAATCCTGCCGCGATTGCGAAAAGGTGGCGCCGTTGGTTGCGATCTCGCCGTCGTATTCCAGCCGGAGAAACAAATCGTCCGCTGGCCGCTCGCCTATTTCAGCAAAAAGCATCCGTGCCAGATAAGGTGCGCCGTAAACTTGTTCGAATGCGCCCTTCATTAGCGGACTGAGCGAATAATGCACGAGCCGCCGCAGTGAAACGTCCGCCGCCGAACGAGTGAAACCTTCGGTGCTGGCAAGTTCAATGGCCGCCATCCGCAATCGCTCGATATCTCCTGGATGGCCGATGGCACCCATCGCGATTCGATCGTAGACCTCGAAGATTTTCTGTCGCCTCTGGCCGAGCGTGAGGAATAAAATACCGTCGCCATAACCCAGCGCCGCAATCGGGCTGCCCGGAGCGAGCTGTGCTTCGATGTACTCCCGCCGGTTGGCGATGGCCTCAACCCAACGATACGGCTCTTCGATCATGCCACCGTTTCCTTGAAGACGGCGGCGATTTTGCTCTCCGGCAAAGTGATGATGCCGTCGCGCGAAACGATTTTGATGAGCGGATAAATCTTTCCGCCACGATCCACGCCGCCTGTCGATGTGTCGGATTCCGCAGCGGTATCAAGCGCGCGCAAGGCAATCGATACCGCCTCGTCCTCACCCCGCTTTTGCAGGGGCTTCGCCCCCCAGTTGTTTTCGTAATAGAGAATGCCCCGCACGGCGGGCGATCCCGACCCCGTTGCGGCGTAGTCGGTCGCCTCAAATTGCGCGCCCATGGCGTCGTAAAAATAAAGCCGCGCCTCGGGCTTTGGATGGGGGTCGTACGTTGCGAAAATAGGCACCACCACTCCCACTCCCTGCATCACGAATCCGAAATTGTCGCGCAAGAGTTTGGATAGCGCGCGCACTTTCCCGTCAACGCTCATTTCCTGGAGCTGGGTTCGCCGAAAATATTGAAATGAATGTTCGAGCACGCGCGCCATTTCCCAAGCCGTAGCCGGCACGCCGGCGATGGCCATGATCGAATGGCGATCGATTTCCAGAACTTTGTCGGCACGATCGTAAACAACAGTATTGCCGGCGGTCGCACGCCGATCGCCCGCTACCAGTACACCACCCGAAAATTTGAAAGCGAGAATTGTGGTTGCTTGCGTGGGCTGCCACGAAGTCTCATGCGGCGCTCCGACTCGTGCTGTCGAAGGAAGAGTGGCCACCGGCGCGAGCAACCCTTTGCGTCGCAGTAGCGCGGGGAAATCGCCGATCGCGCCACCCGGAAAATTCTGGTCAAACGCCACCAGGGATGGCTCCATTACTGGCCGGTGCGCTGGCGATAGCGCTTCGATTGATTGGGGTCGACCTTGCGCATTTTTCTTAGGAGATCCTTCGTGTCTGGTCGCGAGACGTCCGGTGAACGCGGGCCGCCACCATCGCCTTGCTTGGGGCCCCACGGAGCTGGTTCAACCGGCTTTTGGATACGCTCTGGCATAAAAAAATTTAAGAGCAAATGTGGGAAAGGCAAGCTGCGCATCTGTCATGAAGCTGGCTGCTATTGTCTGCGCGACTTTTTTTTCCGGCGCCTTGTTGCTTTCCACGGCTTCGGCGCAGACGCCTTCTCCGGAGCCGGTCAAAACGCCTGACGCCTCTCAACTCGAAGCACTGATAAAGAAAATCGAGGAGCAGAACGCGAAGATTGACGCCCTCTCGCAGGAAATCCTCAAGTTGGAGCAGGAGATCTCGCACATCCGCCCCGGAATAATGATTGGCGAAAGCACGCCCTCAGCGCACACGGGCGCTGCTCCGGCGGAATCTCCGCCGCACCCGATGAGCGGGAATACGCACACGGTCGCGCGCGGGGAGACACTCACCTCTATCGCGAAGATGTACAAGGTGGGTGTGGAGGAATTGCAAAAGGCCAATAATATCGAAGATGGCCGTAAATTGCAGGCCGGCCAAACCATTGTGATTCCAGGCTCGCCGTCGCCCACGCCGTCGGGTTCCCAGTCACCAACTGGTTGACACAAGAGAAGAGCAAATCGACCGGTCTCAGTCCGGCGGCTGCGGAACTAGCTAGGAGACTGTATCACTTGGATGGAAAGCAGCACGAGTGGGGAGCGCACGCGCCCTCGCGTGCTGGTTTCGGCGCCGCGCCGAAACGAACTTTGCACGGGCCAACGGGAGCGTTGCCAAGAAGAAAAGTCTACGATGACAAGGGCGTCATCGCCAGCACGCGAGGCGCGTGCGCTCCCCAGAAACGCGTGCTCCCGCCCGTGGCTGCTGTACAAGCAAAGGATACGAGCCGCTAGCTAGACAGGTAATTGCTCGTCGGGAACAGGAATTGGCAAACTGGCTATGTCTGCCGGCGATTCCAATTCAGGCTGGGGTGAGACCTCGAGCAAGCTCTGCTGGCACAGCCGCGCATATTTTCCACCCAGCGCGACCAATTCGTCATGCCTGCCCCGCTCGATGATTCGGCCATGATCGAGCACGAGAATTTGGTCTGCGTGGACGATTGTCGAAAGCCGATGCGCGATCACGATCGAGGTGCGATGAAACATCAGGCGCTCGAGCGCTTCTTGAATCAGTCGTTCTGTCGCTGTGTCCACGCTCGCGGTTGCTTCATCGAGAATCAAAATCGGCGGATCCTTCAACAGCGCCCGGGCGATCGACACGCGCTGTTTCTCGCCAACGCTTAACTTCACGCCGCGCTCACCGACGATGCTTTCCAAACCAGTCGGCAGCCGCTCGATGAATCCCCGCGCATTGGCGGCGTCCACGGCGCGCCACAATTCCGCATCGCTCGCATCCGGCTTTCCCATCAAAAGGTTCTCTCGAATCGAGCCGTTGAACAAAAAACTTTCCTGCGTCACCACGCCAATCGCTTCGCGTAACCGCGGCAGCGCGTATTCCCGGATCGGTCTGCCATCCACATAGATCTCTCCGGTGCTGAATTCGTAAAATCGAACGAGCAGATTCACCAGCGTCGATTTCCCGGCCCCGGTCGCCCCCACCAGCGCAATCGTGGCGCCCGGCGGCGCATGAAACGAAACATGTTTAAGCGCGGGCAATCCTTCCGCGTAACTGAAGCTCACGTTTTCATAGCGGATATCGCCCGCGATTTGCTTATTTGGAGTGCGCAGACATGTCTGCGCTTTCAAAGCGGCGACGTGTCGCCGCACTCCAAAACCGGGTTCAGCCCGTTCGTCGAGAATTTCAAACACGCGTTCGCCTGCCGCGCGCCCAGCCTGCACAAGTTGATTAAGCTGATGCAATCGACTGATCGGATCATAAAGAAATGCCGTGAGCATAAGAAACGCGACGAGATCGCCAATTTGCATCGCGCCCGTCAAAACCGCATGACTGCCAAATCCGAGCACCAGCACCGCGCCGAACGCCTCAAATATCGACATTGACGGGCTGTAGATTGCCCAGACCCGCATGACGATAAGAGTGGCGCGTCGCAACTGATCGCTCACCCGATTAAAGCGCCCGTGTTCGTCTCTCTCGCGGACGAAACTTTTTATCTGACGAACCCCGGAAAGGTTGTCGTGCAAAAGCGCATTCATGGCCGACGCTGCCCGGCGTTGCAAACGATAGCGGCGATGCGCGGTCAGGGTATAAGCGAGCGCGCCGGCAATGAGCAACGGAAACGGCGCTAACGCGAGCAGGGCCAGCGTTGTATTCAGATAAAACATCACCGCCAGCACGATCACGATTTGCAAGACCGCGACGACGCCTTGCTCGATTCCATCAATTAGGACGCGCTCGACCGAGTTCACATCTTCGATCACGCGCGTCATCAAATCGCCCGTAGCGCGATTGTCGAACCAGCGGAGCGGCAGCAATTGAATGTGCGAATACAAATCGCTGCGCAGATCGAAAATGACTTTTTGCTCGAACGTATTGTTCAGCACAATCCGCAGCGCGTTGAAAACGTGCTGAAGCAGAAACGCCAGCGCCGCCAGCAAAATCAACGGGAGCAATTTCTCGGGATGATTCCCGCGCACGACGTCGTTGATGATCCATTTGGTCACGGTCGGGAAAACGATCACCATCACCGTGCTGAGAATCGCGCAGGTCAGCGTCCCCGCCGCCATCCACGGGTACCGCCTCAAATAAGCAAAAACGCGCCAGACCGTTTTCATCGCACAGAAACGTTATCACAAGCGGGCTCTTCCTCCACACGCGACGCCCAAGGCTTAACCACTAATCAACACGAATGGACACGAACTCATGAAAATAAATAACGAAATCCGAATGATGAATGCCGAACACGACAGGCCCGCGAATCACGCGAACGGATGCGAAAAGAAATTCCAGCAAAAGAAAATTCATTCGCGTTATTCGTGGCCGAGCTGCTCTTCCCTGTTATTTGTGTCCATTGGTGTCCATTCGTGGTTAAGATTCCGGATTGTGGCTCCACGCCGCGGCGCGGTAAAGAACGTGGTCAATTATTCGGCCGTTGCCGAAGAAGTGAAGAATTTCGTGCGCGATCAGTCAGTAAATCTGATTGAGACATTGGCCGATCGGCTTGCCATTCACTTGCTGAAACATTTCCGCATCCAAAAGGTCACGATCGAGTTGCGAAAATTCCCGTTCGAGGACGCGAAGTACGTCTCCGTGACCGTAACACGGACTGCATTCGTTGAGTGACTACGAGCGCTTGTCCGAATTGACGATGCGCAAAGGAAGATTTAGCAAGCCGGCCCCGGAAATCGTGCAGCGCTACAGCGAATCGGTCTCGTTCGATTGGCGACTGTACAGATACGATATCGCGGGATCGATCGCTCACGCCGCGGCACTCGCCCAGGCAGGAATCATAACCGCGGATGAGCGGGAAAAAATCGAGCGTGAATTGCGCGTGATCGAAAAGGAAATCGAAACCGGCAAATTCGAGTGCGACCAATCGCTCGAAGACGTGCACATGAACATCGAAGCCGCGCTCACGAAACGAATCGGTGCCGCGGGCGCCAGGCTGCACACCGCCCCGCAGCCGGAACGACCAGATCGCGCTCGATCTGCGGCTTTATGTGAAAGCGGAGATTGCCAATGGAGGTCGAAGGCTTCGCTTGTTACAGACCGCGTTGCTCGATTTAGCCGAACAACATGTCGATGTTGTGATGGCCGGTTACACGCATCTGCAACGCGCCCAGCCGATTTTTTTCACGCATTATTTGCTTGTCCAAATCGAAGCCCTTGAGCGGGACTCGGAGCGTCTTCGTGATTGCAATACGCGAACGGATGTCCTGCCGCTCGGGTCTGGCGCGCTGGCTGGATCGACCATCGTCCTCGATCGCCAAGCGATCGCGCGGCAGCTCGGCTTTTCCCGGGCGAGCCAGAACAGTGTCGATGCCGTCGACGATCGCGATTTTGTTTGCGAATTTCTTTTTTGCCTGGCGATGGTCGGAATGCATCTCTCGCGTTTGAGCGAAGATTTGATCACCTGGAGCACGAGCGAATTTGGTTTCGTGGAGTTCAGTGACGCTTTTTCCACCGGCTCGAGCTTGATGCCGCAGAAGAAGAATCCCGATATGGCGGAGCTGGCGCGCGGCAAGACCGGGCGGCTTTATGGAAATTTGATCTCGGTCCTGACGATGCTGAAAGCGCTTCCCTCCTCTTACAATCGCGATCTTCAAGAAGATAAGGAGGCGCTCTTCGATTCCGTCGATACGATTCATGCCGCACTAGAAGTTTTCACGGCGATGTTGCCTCAATTAAAAATCAACCGTGAACGCATGGAAGCCGCCGCCAGCGATCCAAGTCTTTTCGCGACCGATCTGGCAGACTATTTGGTGAAGAAGGGAACACCGTTCCGCGAGGCGCACGAGATTGTCGGAAAACTGTTCGCGCACGCGATGCAAAAGAAAGTTGGGCTCGACAAGATTTCCGTTTCGGAAATGAAAACATTCTCGCCACTGTTCGATACGGATATTGCAAAAGTGTTCGACGTTCGCCGTTCGCTAGCGGAAAGAAAGGCGATTGGCGCGCCTTCGCCGGAAAATATCGCAGCGCAAATCGCGCGCTGGCGCAAACAGCTCTTTGAGAGGTAGGGCGCGACCGCCGGGCGCGCCGCAATTGAACAACCAAAGAGTGCGTTCTTACCTCTAAGTTTGCCGCTGAGGATAGCGGCCGCTACAGTTTCCCGAGTGAAACACAGCGGCTGGGACACCATTTCGAGCGAGCGACATTTTATCAACCCACATGTCGAGGTCGTGACCTGTCAGGTGCGCACACCGTCGCGTTCGCAGCCACGGCCGTGGACAATCGTACATCGCAAACCGGCCGTCATTATCGCGCCGATGACGCGTGATGGAAAAATCGTTCTCATTCACCAGGAACGCATTCCAATCCGCACCGCCATCTGGGAAATGCCCTCGGGTCAAATCGACAACGTTGTAGTCCCGACTCGTCGGGACTTGTCCGCCGTAGACCCAGCGAAGGCGGATGACCCCGGCAACCCCGCCGAAACGATGGAACAAATTGCATTGCGCGAACTTCGCGAAGAGGCCAGCTATGAGCTGGCAAACGATGGCAAGCTCATCGCGCTCGGTCATTATTTCTCGTCGCCCGGGTTTACTGACGAACATGGCTACTTTTTTCTGGCGCGTCCGGTTGAACGATGCGGAGAAGCATCCGCGCCCGATGAAGGCGAATCGATCCTCGATTGCCGTCAATTTAGCTTGGAACAAGTGCAACGGATGATTGCTGAGAACGAAATTCGGGATGCAAACACCTTAAGCATGTGGGCGCGGCTGGCCGCGCGCGGGTTTCTCTCGCTCCAGCCGGTGTGACTCCGAAATAGTTCGCGAGTAAATTCTCGATCAAATGGCACTGCGAGACATTTTCAAATTTCGTGAGTTGCCCGAAAGCGAGACGACCAAGCCGTTTCTGGAGCATCTTGAAGACTTGCGATGGACCATCGTAAAGATCGCAATCACGCTCGTTATCGCGATGATCATTTGCTTCGCTTTCCGCTCAACCCTGGTGCGCGTGCTGCAGGCGCCATTGCGCGATGTCGGTTCGCAGATCGGCACACTCAAGGCGCTCGGCATCACCGATTCAATCGTGATCTCGTTTCATCTGGCGTTTTATGCCGGCATTGTTATCTCCTTTCCGCTCCTTCTCTATTTCCTGGCAGAATTTGTTCTGCCTGCCCTCACTGCAGTGGAAAAGCGCTTTTTGCTTCCTGCGATTTTCGTCAGCTTCGCGCTGTTCCTTCTTGGCGTGTTTGTTTGTTATTTTTGGTTATTGCCCAAAACGATTCTGTTTTTCTTTCGCGACACCGAGTCGCTTGGCTGGGCGCCGACCTGGACTGTGCAGCAGTATTATTCCTTTGTGACGCGATTCACGATCGGTTTTGGCCTCGCGTTCGAATTGCCGGTCGTGGTTTTGGCCCTGGTGCGATTCGGATTAATTACCTACAAATTTATGGCGCGCACCCGGCCGTACGCCATCGTGCTCATTTTTATCCTGGCGACGATCATCACGCCCACGCCGGACATTCTGACGCTGATCGCGATGGGTCTTCCCATGGTTCTGCTTTACGAAAGCTGCATCTGGATTGCGTGGTTCATGGAACGCCGTCGCGCCAGATCGGCTGCCGGCTGATCTCGCACTCACGCTGCCGCCTGCGCAATGCGATCTGGCGCGGAGTTGTCCAGGTTGTTGATCAAAACATTGCTTCGGCGTGACAACTCGGAGGTCTGATCTGAAGAATCCCTGCGTCTCAATGAAACCGATTTGTTGGTCAGCTCACGCGCGAAAGAAAGCAGCCAAACGCGAGGTGCCAGAAAACGAAGTGGAACGAACCATCGCGCGACCGGATTCCATTGTGCCGGGACAATTGCGACGACGGATTTTCATGCGGCGATATTTCGAGGAGATTCTTCAGACTGAGATGCTATTGCGTGTCGTGATGCAGGAGACAGATGCGAAACTGATGTAGTGACACTTTACAAAACATCGAATCGCAAAATATGAAGGCGCCGCATGAAGGCTGAGTGACTTTATGTTTCGACTCACTAAAGAAGAAGCCGAAGCAGTTCGGGTTTCAAGGTCACAAACTGTAACCTTGAAGCCGGGTCAGAACATCAAATATCTCCCCTACGCATTCACAGAATACGGTGGCTTGATGGCCGCAAATATCTTGAACAACCCACGCGCCATTCAGATGAGCATCTTTGTTGTTCGGGCGTTCGCCAAAATGCGCGAGGCGCTCCGGGCAAGTCCCCAGCTCGCCAGGAAACTCGCTGCGCTCGAGAAAAAGCTCACCTCCAACTGGACCTTCACGAAGCGGCGATTGTGCAGGTGTTGGAAAAAATCATCCAAATCCTGAACCCGCCACCTCCACCACCCGAGTCGCCCCGGCGCAGAATCGGTTTTCATCTGTCCTAGAATCCACCGACCCGACATCAGACATCTGATCCGCCGAGGGCGGATTCGCCGTGTCCGCCAGCGGACGGACCGGCCGTGGCAAGGCGAACCTCCGACTTCTGATTTCCGGCCTTCTCATCAGGAAAAGGTTTCGGAGCCAAGCTCTCGATTTCCCTTTAGCGTTTAGCCTTTTCGACGACGTTCTCGCAGCATGGGCATAAAAGAAGTCATCGAGATGATCAACCGTATGGAGGCCGCCGGAGTGATTGAGCGTTACGCGATTGGCGGCGCAGTGGGAGCAACGTTCTATCTAGAGCCGGTGGCCACGCTCGACGTTGATATTTTCGTCGAATTTCACACCGAGCCTGATTCACAGATGCTAAGCCCGGAGCCCATTTTCAGATATTTGCGTGATTGTGGTTGCGCGATGGAAGGGGAACACGTTGTCATTGCTGGCTGGCCGGTCCAGTTCCTTCCGGCGGGCAGCGCTCTTGTGCAGGAAGCGTTGACGAAGGCTGTCGAAAAAGATGTGGAAGGAACGCCTGCTCGCGTCTTTACCGCAGAGCACGTCGCCGCCATCGCGCTCGAAACAGGCCGGGCAAAAGATAAAGCGCGCGTGCTTCAATTCATCGAGGCTGATGCGATCGATCTGCAACTGCTGCAAGAAATCCTCACGCGTCATGGTTTGGCTGGCGCTTGGAAGCAGTTCGAGCGACAATTCCTAAAGTAAAGATGAAGCTCGATCTTACCCCTATTCTGGAGAGTAAACGCGCCTTTCGGAGACGCGCCGCGGCGCGGCCGATCGCCGAGAAGCTGCAAATGCTCGATGCGCTGCGCGAGCGGACCCTGGCTATCCGCCGTGCGTCCAATTCCGGTCCTGCAAAGAAACCGGTTGTTCGAGAAACGAGGCCTGATCTTCGGGCAACTGATCACTGAATTGACTGACGGCAGACCTCCGATCACTGATCACCGTGCTGACCACGTCTGCGTTCCCTGGCACGCCAGAGCTTCGGCGAAGGCGGCTGACCTTCGACCTCCGACTTCCGATCTCTGACCTCTTACACCCAATCATCGATCCGGTCGCCGCGACGACACGAATTCGCCCCGGCGAATCACCAGTCACTTATCACTATTTCCCAGCGTCTTTAGTGCTTTCCGCCTGGCATCCATAAGCGCGCTGAAATTCGAAGCGATCTAAAAAGGAAAAATCAAAAACGGGGGCGACGGGATCGCCGCCATAATTGAAGGGAAGAATTATGAACTTAACTGTCGAGACGAAAGTGGCTATCGCCCTGGCGATGGGCTTCGTCGTGTTGATAGTGGGCGCTATGGCCCAGGGGTAGCGAAAAGCGAAGCCGCTTACTTTTCTCAAACCAGCTTCTCGTTCTGGCGCGATAGCTTGGGGAAAGGAAATCGAATGCGTTTAACCGACAAATTGAAAGAAGTGGGCGCGACGGGATACATTTTGCTTTGGCTTCTCGGGATCCCGATTCCGATTCTCCTCAACGAACGGCGGGTTCGATCTTTGGCATCTTTTTCTCAGCTTCCAGTTTCAGTTCCGTCTCGCTTCTCACTAGTCGAACCTGGCTATGGTTACAGATGGTACCGGGTCGGCGGACTCGACTATTTGCTGCGTCGAACCGATATCGATCAGGGTGATACCGACACAGATTGAAAAGCCGCCGAAGCATTTGTGCACCCCGGCGGCTTCGATTCCCAATCGCCAATCGGCAATCGCAAATCCCTTATCCCATCCCGAGGGAATCGAGCGTCGGCTGATCGATCGCCGCCGTCGTGGTGAGCCCCTGATCGGCTTGGTAGGCGGTGAGCGCCTCCCGGGTCAACGGCCCGAGCAATCCATCCACCTCGCCCCTGTAGTAGCCCATCTCTTGCAGCACGGCCTGCACGTCCGCGATCACGCGGTCCGGCGGCTCAGCGCGTTGACCCACATAGATCGGTCCATCATAGGCATAATATTCTGATGACGGATTGTAACCCCATGCCGGAAACCAGTAGCCGTTGTTAAAGAAGTAGTAACCGCCACCGATCAGCTCCACGCGGCTGTAATGCGATCGATACCAGCCCTCGTCGTGACGTTCCGGATGATACGAGCGGAATACTTCGTAGTGCGGACCCTGCCACTGATCGCTTCCTTGAATCCGATAATTCTGGTTGAACGTGACCGCCGGAACTTTGTCCGGCTTTGGCTGCGCACGAAAATTCGCGTGCTGCGTTTTGATTTGCTGCACCTGCTGCGGAGCGGGCTTGGCCTTCTTCCCGCCCGCCACATTAGCCTGCACATTTTGCTGGCCGGGCGCCGCACCTGTTGGAGCTGCACTTGCCGCCGCTGCCGGAGTAGCAGATGTCGCAGCACGTCCCTTCATCCCTTTCCTCCCCTGCTCAGCCTGCTGCTTGGCGCCAGGCGTCGCACTGCTGGCTGCTTGACCGGTAACATCCGTTCCCGTCTGGGCCGCGGTCTCAGATTTCGCCCGACCCTTCCGGCCTTTCGCTGCACCGGGCTCATTCGTCGTTCCGCCGACGGGTTGACCGGAAACGCCCGTTTCCGTTGTTCCCGGGGCATTCGCAGATTTCGGCGTCGCCTCGCCCTTTTGCCCCTTTGGCAAGGCCCGCTCGTTCCTCGCTCCGTGCTGCTTCGCGACCGTGCCCTCAGGCTTCGCCGCATTCGCCCCGGGCTGTGCTTCGGCCGCGTGCGTTTTTTGCGCGGCCGGCTTCTTCCTTGTTGGTGTCGATTGCTGGTCTGGCGGTTGCGCCATCATGGCGCCAGCCAGTGCCAGCGAACAGCCTATTAGTAAACTGGTAAACTTTTTCATAATAATAATGTTTAGTCGTTGAATGTGCGCGATCTATTCAGGCCCTTCCCTGTGATCTCCCCCCAGCCGCGTGAGGCAAACGCCTTTTACGCGCCACCGATCGCCCAACAACACTTCGTGCAATCGCTGGCATGTGGACGCCTCCGCCTTCCCATTCCGCAATCCGCATTCCGCAATTGCTTCCGCTTTCGGTCTTGCTTGCCTTCACATCAAACCTCACATGTCGTGCCGTAGCCGAGGCGAAGGCGGAAACATCTGACATCAAACGTCGCCGCGTCTGCGGCCTTAATTCTTCCTTCTGCCTTCTTAATTGCGCTTTCAGCGCACTTTCTGCTATTTTCCGCGCTTCTCATCGGAAAAAGTTTTGGCTAGGTTCTTTTCTCCCAATTTGTACGCTCTGATTCGCGTCGAGACGGTGGGATATGACTGCGCGTCGTTATGAATTACTTGGGCTGGAACACCAAGATCGCCGAGCACTTCTTCTCACAAGACAAGGCAGGTCGAAAAATCTACCTGTTTGTAACGCAAGAGCTCATTGAGCAGCTCGGTCAGCCACAAGGCATCGGCTTTTCTGACTTTGTTGAGGCGGTCAAGACTGGCCCTCCGTGGGTACGTGCGGCCGGCTTATGCCAGCGCGCTCTACAGACCAAACATCAGTGGCGGGAGCGCGACCCAAAATCGGATTATCCACCTTACATCGCATATTTGGCTTTGTTCGTTATCGCTGCAGGCCTCGAGGGTGACTTCGCTCCAAATGCTTATTATCCGCGCTTACGAACACTCCTGGGAGAGCAACCGCACACTGGTAATTTCCCGTCTTTCGATCGCATGCTGGAACTGTGGGACGACTTAGAAAGATGGTCGAACGTCGATAAGCGTGGCGAGCTGGGAATTTTCGAGGCCCGGCTTCGCGGGAGCTGGATTTTTGTCGGAGTTCCCATCGCACAAACCCTTTTATCCGCTGACGAAGTCGCCGCTCTTCCGCTGCTTTTTGCTCGTGCCGGTCTTGATCCAACAGCGCCGCCGACAGAACGGGAATTGTGTTCGATTTTGGTAAATCAAGGAAGGCTGCTCCTCAGAAACCGGACACGGCAAATTCTACGTGGCACACAAGAATCCGAGGCCGAAACACGAAGCGCATTAATCGCAACCATATTTGAAGAACTGCGGAATTGGGACGGCGCGGCGACAGATGTAGATTTCGCAGAAGCTGCCAGCGGTTTTACCGGGGTATTGCGTTTGTGTTGCCACCATTTGGACACAGTAGCCGGTATCGCGCCGATGGTGCTCCGGTGCAAAGCGTCATCGGAATTCCCCGAAGATGGGTTGTCGCTATCGCCGATTGAGAAGACTGCATCGTCCGCGATCGCGGTTGATGTAGAACTGATTTGCGATGAATGGGGCTCTGGCTGGTCAACTCCGTTGCAAGATGTGTCAGGAAAAACGCTGGACGCAGCGAGTATAAACTGGATGCAGCCGCTCCAACTCGTGGATTCTGAGCGCGATTGGAAATTTCGCTTTATGCCGTCACCAGTACGAATTCTGGTGGAAGGCAGTGGAGATGGACTTCCTGGTTTGGTGGAGATTAAAAGGTTGCCGGCAGGATCAAAGTTCTACCTGCTTGTGCAAAGCAAGCGCTGCGCGGCAATCGAAAAGTGGGGAGGAGAGAGTTGCGATGGGTGGAGAGAAATAAAGGTCTCTCGGGGGTTGCCGGACGGATGGCGATTGTTCTATGCGGATCGAGCTCGCAGTGATGATGAAATTCGTGACAGCTATCCGCTTCTGTCATTGCCAACGAACGTTTCGATTCTTTTGCGTGACGGTATTCGCGTTAGCCGTGGAAATCGGTATTTCGACTTTGCCCCTCCATCTGTTGAGCTGCGCGGGGTCGGCGTCGACGAACTCACATTTAACAATGAGCACGTCGAAACTAAAGCGGAAGAGGCAACCTACGAAATTCCGCGGGACCTTGCGCCAATTCACGGCGAAGCAAGTGATAAGATTCTTATCGAGGCACGACGAACCGGTAATCCGATTGATCGTGTCTCGGTTTACCTAGCCCACGATGACTGGACATGGAAGGGCACGGATTGCGAAATATGGTTTGATATTTTCGGCCGATCATTGCCGCGCGAAAGTAACTCTATCGGTATTCAAGGAGCGATAGCGCGGGGCCTTACAGCGCCAGATTTTGACTTCAGCGGTCTCGTGCCGATCGCAGAAGAGGGAACGATTCATTACATCGGCCGAAAGCCTGGACAGATTGTACACTGGCCTGCGGAATCCCTCCCAACTTTGTGGTCTCCGATTTGGGTGATTGTTTCTAGGCGACGTGGCCATGTGATCTTTTGCGGTACCGATATCCAGACTGCAATCCCTACCGGTGGAACTTGTCCGGACCGCGGCAAATTGAAAAAATGGAGGGAATTTTTGTGGAGCCGACGGAAGCAACTCACACCTCCTGACCATCCACGCCTGCGTAAACTTTGGAAGCAGTATCAGGAGGTAGCCAAGGATGTCTGATTCGACCGACCGACTTCTTTATGTGATATCAGCACGACGCGAAATGGCTTGGAGCGCGTTCAAGCAAATATTTGACCAGTTGTATCTTTCTGAAACCGGAACAATTGATGATACCTGTTTCAAACGAGGTGAAACTTTACGCGCGCTGAGCAACCTGGCGCATTGCGAATTCGAATTTGGCCGCAACGCCTCTCGCGTATACGTCCTGCCGCCGGCCTTGGTCCGGTTGCCGGAGGCCGGTTTACCGCGCGCAGTTTTGGCCGGCGCGCGCTCTCCTGAAACAATTAGTGAGATTAAGCGAGTCTGTGCTGAACATTCTTATATTGTTGAGATAGTTGAGCAGATTGGCGGCGCCGCTTTTACGCCTTTGTGCGTGATAATTCATACACAGACGGTCGAAGGGTTAAGAAAGGTTGCGCAGAGACTTGGGATCGTTTTCGAATCGACCCCTCCGGCGTGGCTGCTGGCCAATGCCGCCGGTACTCTTGGCCATCTGCGCGATTCGCTAGACTGGCGCGTAGGGAGTGAACTTAACTGGCCGCGGAAACAATTCGATCCTCGGAGTCTTCAATTCAACGATTTTGCCGATACCTCGGCAGACCTAATGTTGATTCGCTACACGGATCCAAAACGCAGGATCAATCTTCACATGTTGAGATCAAATGAAAGGTATGCAGAAATCGATTGCGAGTGGGGGCGCTATGCACTGCTGAATCACTTCGGTATCAATGTTGTAGTCTATGACGAGCGCCAGTTTATTTTAGGAGTTCCCGCAAGTGCGCCTTTGCCTGCGGTGCTGGCGAGAGCCTTGGGATTATGCTCCGGCAAAACCGCGCGGCGACTACCGCGCGCATCAATCTCATGGGCAACGTTAGAAACTCGCGATTCTAGCTGCAGCCTCTTTTTAAATCATGAGCGATTTTCAAACTGAGCCAGTGCCTCAGTTCGCACGGGTCAGTTCGCACGGGATTGACATCGATGTTATTGTTCAGTGTCTATTGAGGACGGAGATCGCCGTTCTAAAGTTTATGCCGTTTTCCTTTTCCCACCGCAAAGCCACACAAGCACTCAATTTTTTTGCGCATCGTGCTGGAGGATCGATCAACAAGATGAAGGCGCTAAAGCTCGTCTATTTCGCAGATCGATATCATCTGCGAAAGTACGGGCGACCCGTTGTCGGCGACGAATATCTGGCAATGAATTACGGGCCGGTCGCTTCTGGAACAAAGGACCTGGCGGAGATGAGCGATTTTCTTGGCGAAGAGGAAGCACGCTACGCGAAGAAATTTATCCAACCTTCCGAAACCGGGCGCGCGTTCAGGTCAGTTTCCGAGGTGGATGAGAAAGTATTCTCCGAGAGCGATCGCGAAGCCCTCACCTTTGCATGGAGCCGATTTGGGCGCGTGGACAAATTTGAGCTCTCGAAATTGACGCACCGATACCCGGATTGGAAGCGACATGAAGCCGCGCTACAAAGCAACGTCGTGACCCGAGTGCCGATGAATTACCGGGATTTTCTTGAGGACCCCGAAGGAAATATCGAGCCGTGCTATGCGCTGGCAGCGAAGGAGCGTAAAGCAATCGCGAGAGGCATTGATGAAATCGCGGCATTCGAACGTTTGTGGCGCTAGCGTGTGCCGGATGAACGACTGCCGCTGGAACTTCGCATCGGCTTAAGAGCCGGCAGTGTTTATTATTTCCGGTCGCGCGAGTTAACATCCGAACGGCCGCATTTTTTCATCGTGGTGAATCGCGACCCAATCGGGTCGCGACTCCTTCTTCTCACGATCGTCACGTCCAATGTGGCAGATGCCCGTACCCGAAATCGCAATCGATTACAAACGATTGTTGAAATCACTCCGGCGGAATATAGAGAATTTAAGGTCCACTCAGTCGTCGATTGCAACGTGGTCTTGGAGAAACCGCTGTCAGAATTGAGCGGCATGGTGAGACGCAATGAAGTCCGTTATCACCGCGACTTGCCTGCGGAGATTTTCGCGAAGATCAAAACCGCTGTTCTCGCTAGTCCTCTTGTTCCCGACGAGCTAAAACAGATGCTCTAGCAAATTTCGGAAGCAAAAGCAGTCTCGCAGGCGCGATCCACTATGACGGATTCGTCCGAACGGGAAAACTGGGGTCTCGTCTAAACTCCGAACTCCGAAAGTCTTCGCGAGCGGGAGTCTTCGCCCGCCACGGCGGGCAGGCTGAGCAGAGCATTTAACATTCAAACTCGCTTGGATCAGCGACTGGCATACTCGAATACATCGAGAAGGTGCAGAAGGCGAAGTGAAGTTTCGTTCTGAGAAGCGCCAATATGAAACATGGTAGCGTGATTCTGAATTTTGGGCAGAGCTCTGATCACCCTCTGGAATCGTTATCGCCCTTCCAATATTTGCGCTGGCTGGCGGAGTTCGTGCGACTGGTGCAGGTTGAGCGATGTCGATGCCAATTCAGAGCCTTCACATTGGGATGCACGTGCGGCACCCGCAATACGGCGTCGGTGAGGTGAAAACACTCACCGAGCTCACTGCTGATATTTCC
>WNFZ01000881.1_pt1 | contig 29027 bp, 30 predicted proteins | sample 5400081 | NCBI WGS metagenome assembly WNFZ01 (sample SAMN13153365, study PRJNA577476) | soil metagenome | isolation source: 80 cm soil or saprolite under grassland replicate 1 | place: USA:California | collected 2016-06-15 | reverse complement strand
GAGCTCTCCATAGCCGCAGGGCGCGCCAACCGGCTCGCGAAAAGCACCCGTTTCCAGCACGCCCTCCAGCGGCACGATCGCCGCGCACTGCAGCGGCTGGTTGCCGACAGCCCGGGCCTGCAGCTCAAGTCGCGGACACTCACGCTCGGGCCCGCGAAGATGATCGGCCCGAGCCCGCTCGTCGCCGTCGTGAGCTCGAAGGGCGCGCTTGGGACCCTCGTCGCCGGCGTGCCGCTCAACTCGCACTCGCTCGCGCGCCTGCGCGCACTGTCGGGCCTCTCTCGCCGCGACCTGCTCGTCGTCCTGGACTATGGGCGCGTCACTGCGGGGCCGGCCGCACTCCTCGGCAGCACCGTCTCCGCCTCTGCGCGTGGACGTACCTCGTCCGTCGGGGGTGAGCGCTTCCGCACGCTCGCGGCCAGCCCCGTGCGGGGATCGTCGAAGACGGCGCTAGCGCTGCTCTCGCCGCAGGATCACATCGACGATGCCGTCACCTCTGCGGACCGGCGCCTGCTGCTCGGCCTCTTCGTCTCGATGGGCCTGATCGCACTCGTCGCGTACATCGTCGGGGGCTCGATCGTCAACTCGCTCGCCGGCCTCGCAGACGCAGCAAACGCGATCGCGCGCGGCCGGCTTGATCGTCGCGTCGAGGTGCGGGGACGCGACGAGTTCGCGCGACTAAGCCTCGCCTTCAACCAGATGACCGACCAGCTCGAGGAACGAGTCGAGGAGCTCGGGGCCGAGCGCGCGCGGCTCCGTGACGCCACTGTGCGCTTCGGCGAGGCACTCGCGGCCACGCACGACGTCGACCAGCTGCTGCGCGTGATCGTCGAGACCGTGGTCGAGACCACCGGCGCGACCGGTGGGCTGGTCGTCGGCCTCGCCGGCGAGGTCGTCCAGTCGGGCACGCTCTCGGACCAGGGCGAGCGCTTCGAGCTTCCGCTGACGGCCGGGCGGCAGAGCTTCGGCACGCTCTCGCTCTCCGGCCGCGGTTTCACGGTCGAGCAGCGGCGCAACGCGGCGAGCCTGGTCGCGCACGCCGCAATCGCGCTCGAGAACGCGCGCCTGCACCGGATCGTCGCGCGCCAGGCGCTCGTGGACATGCTCACAGGCCTCGCGAATCGCCGCCACTGCGAGGGGGCGCTCGCGAGCGAGCTGCTCCGCGCGGAGCGCTTCGGTGGCTCGGTCGCATTCGTGCTCGCCGACCTCGACAGCTTCAAGTCGATCAACGATCGTTACGGGCACCCGGTCGGCGACGGTGTCCTGATCGAGTTCGCCGAGACCCTGCGGGAGTGCGTTCGCGAGATCGACCTTCCTACCCGCTGGGGCGGTGAGGAGTTCGCGATCGTTCTTCCCGGCACTGACCTCGAGGGCGCCACTCGCCTTGCCGATCGTGCGCGCACGGCGCTCGAGGAGCGCACGATCCTCGCACCGGACGGGTCGCGCATCCACGTCACTGTCAGCCTCGGCGTCGCCGCCTTCCCCGAGGCGGCGACGAGCGACAACCTCGTCGCGGCGGCCGACGGAGCGCTCTACGAGGCCAAGCGGACCGGCAAGAACCGTGTTGTCACAGCCCGGCCGAGAGTGCGCCAGACCTGAGAGAAACGACCCGGCCTTCTGGCGGAGGCGCTAGAATCCGCCGCCTTGCCCCCAAAGCCACGGGAGGACGTATGCCGGTGGAGACATCTTCGCTGTTCGCACAGGTGATCCAGGATCACCTCGAGCTGAAGGAGAAGAACTCCGAGCTCGAGGGCGATCTTCCGATCGACAAGTACAAGACCGAAGACCCGTTCGAAAACCACCCTCTCTTCAAGACCGAGGAGCAGGCGAGGATCGAGGAGACGATGGACGGCGAGGAGCAGGCCGTGTCGGCGTCGCCCCCACCCGCCTGGCCGACCGATGACGGCGAGCCGAAGGAAGAAGGGCTCTGGAGCCGATCGCGCGATTTCGACTGGGGTGACTAAGAGGCTTTAGGCTCTCGGTTTCCGCCCGTGAACGTCGGGGTACGCCTCGGCCTTCATCGACAAGGAGGGACCGATGACCAAGAGATTGCGCCTCGTGGCGCTCGGCGCCGCACTCGTCTACTTCTTCGACCCCGAGAACGGCAAGCGCCGCCGCAAGGTGACGATCAAGCGCCTCGGTGGATTGCTGCGGCGTCCAAAGCGGAAGACCGCCGGGCTGGCCGAACCCGCTCACGCCGTCAGGCAGACGGCCACGCATGTGCGCGAGGAGTCGAAGCCTCAGCCGGACGACGTCACGCTGGCACGCAAGGTCGAGTCCGAGATCTTCCGCGACGCAGACGTGCCAGAGGGCAGGGTCAACGTCAACGCCGAAGACGGCAAGGTCGTCCTGCGCGGCGAGGTCGACTCGCCCGAGCTGATCGAGGAGCTCGTGGGCAAGGCGCGCAAGGTCCAGGGCGTCCAGGACGTCGAGAGCCTGCTGCATACGCCGGGCGAGCCGGCCTCCGCAGGCCCGAGCTGACGGTCTGCCGGGGCTCCTTGGAGGGCTTGGCGGAACCTTGCTCGTCCTCGGGGTGCGCTGATCGTTCCGAGGCAAGGACGCAGGGAGTGCTCGTAGCCGGAGGCTACGGGTGCTACTGAGGACGCGGCCTCGGGGCGAGCAGGGCGGCCCGAGGGCACAGCCGATGTTTCGTCAAGCCCTCCTACTAAAGTCTGGTTCGTGAAGGCCAAGCCGGCGCGCGAGCACTGTCCCCGGTGTGGTGGCGTCATGGATTGGCGTCACCAGACCTGGCAGTGCCCGCGCTGCTCGTTCAAGCTTGGTTGCTGCGAGGGCGAACCGCAGTCCTGCCCGCCCCCGCCCGCGAACGCGCGATAATCGCGAGCGCCGGTGTCATTGCAGGAACGTACGTCCGAGGAGCGGTCCCTCGGCGCCTACCCGGGCGGCGGGGCGGCGGTGCGCCTAAACCGTGTGCGCAAGGCCTACGGCGACGTCGTCGCGGTCGACGGCGTCGATCTCGAGATCCAGGCGGGGGAGTTCTTCACGCTGCTCGGGCCCTCTGGCTCCGGCAAGACGACGACGCTGCGGCTGATCGCAGGCTTCGAGCGCCCTGACGAGGGGCTGGTCGAGCTCGCCGGTCGCGACGTCTCCAATACGCCGCCCTACGCGCGCGATGTCAACACGGTCTTCCAGGACTACGCGCTCTTCCCGCACATGACGATCGCCGAGAACGTCGGCTACGGCCTGCGCGTGCGCGGTGTGCCGCGCAAGGAGCGACAGGCGAGGGTCGACGAGGTACTGCGGCGCATGCGGCTGCCCGATATCGGCAAGCGCAAGCCGGTACAGCTCTCCGGCGGCCAGCGCCAGCGGGTCGCGCTCGCTCGGGCGCTCGTCAACCGCCCGGAGGTGCTGCTCCTCGACGAGCCGCTCGGCGCGCTCGACCTCAAGCTGCGCCAGGAGATGCAGCTGTTCCTGAAGAGTCTCCAGCAGGACCTTGCGATCACCTTCGTCTACGTCACGCACGACCAGGACGAGGCGCTCACGATGAGTGACCGCCTCGCCGTCTTCGACCACGGCCGCATCGAGCAGATCGGGGAGCCGGCAGAGGTGTACGAGCAGCCGGCGAATGCGTTCGTCGCCGGCTTCGTCGGCGTCTCGAACGTGGTCGAGCGGGATGGGAGGCGCTTCGCCGTCCGTCCCGAGAAGATTCGCATGACGGACGCGGGCGCGGAACCGGCGCGCGGCTCGCATGCCGAGACCGGTCGCATCCGCGACGTCGTCTATGCGGGCATGATCACACGCTTCTTGGTCGAGCTCGACGGGGGCGGCGAGCTTCAGGTCATCCGGCAGAACCTCGAAACATCCTCGGCCCAGGCGCTCGACGCGAAGGGCCAGGCAGTGCTTCTCGAGTGGCGCCCAGAACACCAGCTCGAGCTCGACAAACCGGAGGAGACGGAAGGAGAGAGATGAAACAGCTTCACAGGAGGTTCCTCGCGTGGGGGGCATGCGCGCTACTCGTCGCGGGGCTCGCAGTCGTCGCGGCGGGCTGCGGCGGCGGCGACAAGAACGCCTCATCGACGACGACGGCCGGCTCCAACTTGCCGACCTCGATCGGTCCGGGTGAAGGCAAGCTCTCGCTGATCGCCTGGGAGGGCTACACGCAACCTCAGTGGGTCAAGCCGTTCCAGCAGCAGACCGGCTGCAAGGTCACGAGCAAGTACGCCGGATCCTCGGACGAGATGGTCACGCTGATGCGGCAGGGCGGCGGCCAGTACGACATGGTCTCGGCCTCAGGCGACGCGTCCCTACGCCTGATCCGCGGCGGCGACGTCCAGGCGATGAACCCGGCCCTGATCCCCGACTTCAAGAACTTCATCTCGGCGCTGAAGGCGCCACCGCACAACACCGTGGACGGCGTCCACTACGGCATTTCCCTCCAGTGGGGGCCGAACACGCTCCTCTACAACACGACGAAGGTGAAGCCGGCGCCGACCAGTTGGAAGGTGCTCTACGAGTCGAAGTACAAGGGCCAGATCACGATCCCGGACAACCCGATCCAGATCGCCGACGCGGCGCTGTACCTGATGAAGACGAAGCCCGATCTCGGCATCACCGACCCGTACGAGCTGACCCAGCCGCAGTTTGACGCGGCGGTGAAGCTGCTGAAGCAACAGCGGCCGCTCCTGAAGAAGCACTGGTCGCTGGCCTCGGACGAGATCGACCTGTTCAAGAACGGCGACGCGACTCTCGGCGCCTCGTGGCCGTACCAGACCAACACGCTGGTGGCGGACAAGGTGCCTGTGAAGGACCTGATCCCCACCGAGGGCGCGACGGGCTGGGCCGACACCTGGATGCTCTCCTCGAAGTCGAAGCACCCGAACTGCGCGTACCTCTGGACCAAGTGGGTCTCGACCCCGAAGGTGCAGGCGCAGCAGGCGATCTACTTCGGCGAGACGCCGGCCAACACGAAGGCTTGCGCGATCATGGACCAGCTGAGCCCGGGCTCCTGCAAGCAGTACCACGCGGACGCCCCGGCTTCGTACTTCGACAGCATCAAGTTCTGGAAGACGCCGTCGGCCGACTGCGGCAACGGCCAGACGGACTGCATGGACTACAACGCGTGGCAGCAGGCCTGGACCGAGATCAAGGGTTAGGTGCCTGCAGAGGTTGAAGAGGCGGGCCGTCCGTCATGGACGGCCCGCCGCCGCCTCTCCGCGGCGTTCTGGCGGCGGCCCCGGATGCGGGCGGCCGCGCTCCTGACCCTGCCGGTCGGCGGGTACGTGCTGATCTACCTCGGCGCCCTCGGCGTCCTGTTCATTGCTGCCTTCTGGGCGCTCGACCCGTTCACCGGCGAGATCGTCCACACCTGGAACCTCGACAACTTCCGCACGCTTTGGCACGAGCACACCTACTGGCGCATCGCCGGGCGCACGATCGGCCTGGCCGCGGCGGTCACCGTGACCGACGTCCTGCTCGCCTTTCCGTTCGCCTACTACATGGCGCGGGTCGCGAGCCCGCGTATGCGCACCCTGCTATTCGTGCTCGTGCTGCTGCCGCTCTGGTCGAGCTACCTCGCGCGCATCTATGCCTGGCGGCTGATCCTCTCGAAGGATGGCGCGCTCAACTGGTCGCTCGGCGGGCTCGGCCTCCCCGAGCAGCACCTGGCCTACACGAACTGGGCGATGTGGATCGTCTTCTCGTACATCTGGTTGCCGTTCATGATCCTGCCGGTCTACGCGGCCCTGGAGCGGATCCCAGACTCGTACATCGAGGCTTCGCGTGACCTCGGCGCGAAGAACTGGACCACGCTGCGGCGCGTGGTGCTCCCGCTTGCGCTGCCGGGCGTCGTCGCAGGCTCGATCTTCACGTTCTCGCTGACCTTGGGCGACTACATCACGCCGATCCTCGTCGGCAACACGCAGTTCATCGGCAACGTCGTCTACCGCAACGTCCTCGGGCTGACCTACAACCTGCCTTTCGCGGCCGCCTACGCAACCGTGCCCCTCGCCGTGATGGCGATCTACCTCGTCGCCGCGCGACGCGCGGGCGCGTTCGAGGCGCTCTGATGGAGGGCCGCGCCGGCCGGGCCGGGCTCGCCGTGTGGTCGCTCCTGGTGGTGCTCTTCCTCTGGGTTCCACTCGCGATCATCCTCGTCTACGCGTTCAACACGTCGAACATCCAGAGCTGGCCGATCCCCGGGTTCACGCTGAAGTGGTTCCGCGTCGCGTGGGAGGACCAGGAGGCGCGCTCGGCGCTGCTCCTCTCACTGAAGGCCGCGCTCGCGGCGACTGCCGTCGCGCTGGTGCTCGGGACGATGGCGGCGATGGCGGTGTCGCGATTCCGCTTCTTCGGGCGCGAGGCGCTCTCGTTCCTGCTGGTGCTCCCGATCGCCCTTCCCGGGGTGCTCACGGGGATCGCTCTCTCGTCGTTCTACACATTCTGGGGCCTGCCGTTCTCGCTCTGGACGATTGTTATCGGGCACGCGACATTCTGTGTCGTGATCGTCTACAACAACGTGCTCGCGCGCCTGCGGCGGACTTCGCCGTCGCTCGTCGAGGCATCGATGGACCTCGGGGCCGACGGCTGGCAGACCTTCCGCTTCATCACCTTCCCGGTGCTCTCGACGGCGCTGATCTCCGGAGCGCTACTCGCATTCGCGCTCTCCTTCGACGAGGTGATCGTGACCCTCTTCACCGCTGGCGCCCAGAACACGCTCCCGATCTGGATCCTCGGCAAGATCCGGCTCGGCCAGCAGTTGCCGGAGGTGAACGCCGTCGTCTTCGTCGTGATCGTGCTGACGGTGATCCCGGTGATCGTCTCGCAGCGGCTGACGCAGGACTCGGGGCTGCTCAGGCGACGCTGAGGCGCCGCTTGCGGTTGCCGGTTTAGGACACGCGGGCTCAGCCCGTGTGTCCTTCTGAAATGACCGGTCGACCCGCCTGAAGTCGACAACGAGACCTCGCTAGCGCGGTAGGCTGGATAGAGACCGACCGGGAGGCTTTCTGATGAGCGTGACCGTTTCGCAGCACAAGAACTTCGTCGGCGGCAAGTGGGTCGACGCCGTAGACGGCGGCACGATGGAGGTGCTCAACCCCGCGACCGGCGAGACGATCGCCGAGGTCCCGAGCGGGACCCAGGCCGACGTCGATCGCGCCGTCGAGGCGGCCAAGGAGGCGCTGCCGGAATGGCTCGAGACGACCCCGGGCGAGCGCGCCGAGGCGCTGCTCAAGCTCGCCGACGCGCTCGAGGAGCACACGGACGAGCTCGCGGAGCTCGAGTCGCAGAACGTCGGCAAGCCTCTTTCGTACGCCAAGGACGAGATGCCGGTCTCCGCCGACAACATTCGCTTCTTCGCGGGCGCGGCGCGCCTGCTCGAGGGCAAGTCTGCAGGCGAGTACATGCGCGGCTACACCTCGATGACGCGACGCGAGCCGCTCGGGATCGTCGGCGGGATCGTGCCGTGGAACTATCCGCTGATGATGGCGGTCTGGAAGCTGGCGCCGGCTCTCGCGGCCGGGAACGTGCAGGTGCTGAAGCCCTCAGAGCAGACGCCGCTGTCGACGCTTCGCTTCGCCGAGCTCGCCGCGGAGATCCTGCCACCGGGTGTCTTCAACGTGATTACCGGCGACGGCGAGCCCGTGGGCGCCGGGATCGTCCGGCACCCGGACGTCCGTCTCGTTTCGCTCACCGGCGACGTCGCCACAGGCAAGGAGATCGCCCGCGCGGCCGCCGACACGCTCAAGCGCGTGCACCTCGAGCTCGGCGGCAAGGCGCCGGTGCTCGTCTTCGACGACGCCGACCCGGCCGCGGTGGCCGAGGGGATCAAGGTCGCCGGCTACTGGAACTCCGGCCAGGACTGCACCGCCGCCTCGCGCGTGGTGGCAGGGCCGAAGATCTACGACAAGCTGCTCGAGGAGCTCGTGCCGCTGGTCGAGTCGCTCCACGTCGGGGATCCGGCAGAGGGTGACGAGATCGAGATGGGCCCGGTGATCTCGAAGTCGCAGCAGGAGCGCGTGCTCGGGTTCCTCGACCGCGCGAAGGGCGCAAAGGTGCTCACCGGCGGCGGCACGAACGGCGACCGCGGGTTCTTCGTCAAGCCGACGGTGATCGCGGACGTCGGCCAGGAGGACGAGATCGTCCAGCGCGAGGTGTTCGGCCCGGTCGTGACCGTGCAGCGCTTTGCTGACGACGACCAGGCGATCGCCTGGGCGAACGACGTCAACTACGGCCTCGCCGCTTCGGTCTGGACGCGCGACGTGGGGCGGGCACTGAACGCCGCGCGCAAGCTCCAGTTCGGGACGGTCTGGATCAACGACCACATCCCGCTGGTCTCGGAGATGCCGCATGGCGGCTACAAACAATCCGGCTACGGCAAGGATCTGTCGGCTTACTCGCTCGAGGACTACACGCAGATCAAGCACGTGATGGCGAAGATCGACTAGTCCCTTCACGGTCAGGTCCTGGGGTCAGACCCCCGGACCTGACCGTTACGGCTACGCCCTCTTGAGGTCTGCCAGGATCTCGCCGGCTGCGCGGACGCCCTCGGAGGCGCCACCCTCCATGTAGCCCTGGAAGTCCTGCGAGCAGTGCTCGCCGGCGAAGTGGATGTTCCCCTCGCGCAGCTTTTCCCAGCCGCTGAAGCCGACGTATTGGCCGACCTTCCAGTAGGAGTACGAGCAGTTCAGGGTGGGGTCGATCATCGGCGTCGCGAGCGTCGCCCTGCCGTTCCACTGAGCCGTGATGCCCGGGAACACCGGTTCGAGCTGCTTCAGGAATCGCTCCGCCAGCGTCACCACCTTTGGGTTAGCCGCGGTGGCGTAGGGCGTCCCCGCCGACAGCGCGCCTGCCGTTGCGCCGCCCGTGTAGTCGACCAGGATCCCGGTCGGCCCGGCCTGCCCGCGGGTGACGTCCCACGTGTTCTGGTAACCCGTGTCGGAGTACGAGGCGCCGTTCGAGAGCCCCCACGGCCCGTCCTCGTTCCAGAGCCGGCTCGCAAACTGGAGCTGGAGCTTGGAGTTGCGCCCGGCTCCGATCTGGGCGATCGCGGTCTGTTTCAGGGGCGCGAAGTTCGCGCCCCGGTAATCGAGCGCCCGCAGAACTGCGAACGGCAGGGCCAGGATCACGTGGTCGGCGGTGACCGGCTGCGGCCCGGAGGGGGTTTCGAAGCCGAGCGCGCTCGTCCCGTCGGCGTTCCGCTTGATCGACGTCATCCGCCAGCCGTTGCGGATGGCGCCGGCGCCCTGCGCGGACACGAGCGCGTCCCTGACCGCCAGCGGCAGCAGCGTGTTGCCCCCGACGATGTGGTAGCGCTCGTTTGAGGCCCCGAAGATCATGTAGTTGCCGGGGACGGCCTTGTAGCCGAGCAGGTAGACGAGGTTCAGCGCCGACTGGTCGGTTGTCTCGGCGCCGTACTCGATGTTGTACGCGACGTCGAGGATCTGCCCGAACGGCGAGCGGTGGCCGCCGGGAACGCGGGACTCGATCCAGTCGTGCACACTCATCCGATCGAGCGCCACGCCAGCATCGGTGTGGGTGAAATAGGTCGTCGGGTAGCTCGCAGCCGACACATCTCGCTGCAAGGCCTTGTGGACCGGCTGGAAGTCCTTGTCGGCTTGCTCCTTCGGGTAGTAGCTGCCGAACAAGTAGTACGTGTCCTCCGTGCCGTGGGGCTCGGCGCCGGTCAGGTTGACCGTCGGGAGGCGGAAGCGTTGCGCCAGACCGAGGATCGTCTTATGGCCGCTGTCGATCAGCTCCCCGCAGAGCTCGGCGCCCTGCCCGTTGGCCCAGTAGCCGGGGAACTCGACGAAGTCGGAGTGCATGCGCCCGCCCACCCGCGTGGGGTGGGCCTCGTAGACGGTCGAGAGCACGCCCTTGTCCTGCAGTGTCAGCGCGGCCGTGAGCCCGGCGATGCCTCCGCCGACGATCGCGATCCGCGGCTGCGCCGCGGCTCGGGCGGCTCCGGCGAACGCCGCCGGGCCGGAGAGGGCGACGACCGCTCCTACTGCGCCCGATTGCCTGAGAAACTCCTTGCGTGAATACGCCAGCTCCGTTTCACGCTCCCTGAGCTCCTCGACCGGCATGTCGAGCGCGTCGGCCGCGGCATGTTCGCGGGCGAGCCTGCGAAGTGCGCGCAGCAATGGGGTTCGCGCCATCTTGAGCTTCGTCCTCCTCGGGTTCCCGAGTGGAGCATCGCTCAGCGCAGTGGCGAGGTCAACCTTCGCAAAGCGGCCTTCGATCTGCTCTCGGTTGACCACGTGCGACGAGAAGTGGTACAAGCGCCTCGCATTGCGCAGCGCGGTCCACACGGAGCGCCGAGGCGCCGTCAGCGTTCCGCGGAGTCTCGACGGCATCGACCAAGCGATCATCGAGGCGCTTCAGAAGAACGGGCGTGAGCCCTTCCGGCGCATCGCTGCACAGGTCGGCGTCTCCGAGGCGACGATCCGCGCCCGCTACGCGCGCCTCTGTGAGGACAACATCCTCCAGGTCACTGGGGTGACCAACCCGCTCGGGCTCGGGTTCGACGCCGCGGCGATGGTCGGCATTCGAACCGCCGGCGCTCCCGGGCCGGTTGCCGACGTGATCGCTCAGTGGGACGAGGCCGGGTACGTCGTCGTCACGGCGGGCCAGTTCGACATCCTCGTCGAGCTCGTCTGCGCCGACCGGCGGCAGCTGCTCGACCTGACGAACCGAATTCGCGGGCTCGACGGCGTCGTCTCGACCGAGAGCTTCCTCTACCTGGAGCTCTGGAAGCAGCTCTACGACTGGGGCGCACCGGTTCAAAGCGCTCTCGGGCAGGCCGCGAGGGCAGGGTGATGGCAGTCGAGAGCCGCACCGACCCTGGATCGACCGAGCAAACGCCGCCGAGCCCGGTCACGGTGGACGTCCGCCTCGACGGCGTGACGAAGCGCTTCGACGACGTGGTCGCCGTCGAGGAGCTCTCGCTCGAGATCGATCGCGGCAGCTTCTTCGCCCTGCTCGGCCCCTCGGGCTGCGGCAAGACGACGACGCTGCGCATGATCGGCGGTTTCGAGGAACCGACCGAGGGCACGATCTACCTCGGCGAGGAGCCGGTCACGGGCAAGCCGCCGTACAAGCGCGACGTCAATACCGTCTTCCAGTCGTACGCGCTGTTCCCGCACCTGACAATCTTCGAGAACGTGGCGTTCGGTCTGCGCCGCCGTGGCATCCGCGGCCAGGACGTGAAAGGCCGCGTGCTCGAGATCCTGCGGCTCGTCGGGCTCTCCGGGCTCGACAAGCGCAAGCCGCGCCAGCTCTCCGGCGGCCAGCAGCAGCGCGTCGCCCTCGCCCGTGCCCTGGTCAACCGCCCGCGCGTGCTTCTGCTCGACGAGCCGCTCGGCGCCCTCGACCTCAAGCTCCGCAAGCAGATGCAGCTCGAGCTGAAGGCGATCCAGCACGACATCGGCATCACCTTCGTCCACGTCACACACGACCAAGAGGAGGCGATGACGATGGCGGACAAGATCGCGATCATGAACGCGGGCCAGATCGAGCAGCTGGGCACACCGACCGAGCTCTACGAGCGCCCGCGGACAGCGTTCGTGGCCGGCTTCCTCGGCATCTCGAACCTGTTGCCGGGCACTGTGGACCGCGACGGCCTCGTCCGTGTCAACGGCGCGGAGCTCCGCGTTCCAAGCACAGCGCTCGGCGAACGTACCGGCAGCGTCGCCGTCGGCATTCGCCCAGAGAAGATCACGCTCGGCGAGGGCGGTGAGAACCGCCTCTCCGGCACGATCGTAGAGCGCGCGTACATCGGCGTCTCGACCCAGTACATCGTGGAGACGCCGCCTGGGCGCCTGACCGTCTACGTCCAGAACACCGAGCCCGGGGCCTCCAGCCTCATCGAGGGCGATGCGGCGACGCTCTCGTGGAGCCCCGAGTCGACGTTCGTGGTCGACAACCGCGAAGAGGAGGACGAATGACCGATCACATGACGCGTGAAGAGTTGCTCCGACGGGGCGTGGCAGGTGCGTCGATCCTCTCGATCCCCGGACTGCTGGCTGCCTGCGGCGGCAGCTCGTCGAGCCAGTCGGCAGCCACAACCACATCCGCAAAGCAGGTACCGCACAACATCCACTTCTCGAACTGGACGCTCTACCTCGATATCGACGAGAAGACGAAGACCTACCCGACGCTCGTGAAGTTCGAGAAGCACTACGGCGTCAACGTCAAGTACACCGAGGACATCAACGACAACCCGTCCTTCTTCGCCAAGATCAAGCCGCAACTCTCGAGCGGGGAGAGCACGGGTCGCGACATCATCGTCATGACCGACAACTCCCCCTACCCGGCGCTCCTCGTCGAGAAAGGCTGGGTCGAGAAGCTCGACAAGGCGGCGATCCCGAACATCAAGAACCTGCGGTCGTCGCAGCGGCATCCGGCGTGGGATCCGAACCGCGAGTACAGCCTCCCATGGCAATCGGGCATGACCGGCATCGCGTCCAACACCAGCCTTACCGGAAAGCCCCTCACGTCGATGGACGAGTTGCTCGAGAACCCGAAGTACAAGGGTCGCGTCACGCTGCTGAACGAGATGGCGGACACGATGACGCCCGTCATCCTCGCGAACGGCGACGACCCCGCGAAGGTCACCGAGCAGGTGTTCAACGCCGCGCTCAACCGCATCAAGAAGGCAGTCGGCAGCGGCCAGATCCGCCAGTTCACCGGGAACGACTACTCCGGGCCGCTCGCGAAAGGAGACCTTGCCGCAGCGGTGGCATGGTCGGGTGACGTCGTCCAGCTGAACCTCGACAACCCGCACCTCGTCTGGAATGTTCCCGACGCGGGTGGTGAGATCTGGACGGACAACATGCTGATCCCGAACGGCGGGGACGTGTACACGGCGTCGCTGCTGATGAACTGGTATTACCGGCCGGACATCGCGGCGGCCGTCGCCGACTACGTCAACTACATCTCCCCGGTCGAGGGGGCCAAGGAGGTGCTCCAGAAGAGCGACCCGAAGGCGGCCAACAACCCGCTCATCTTCCCGCCCGACGAGACGCTGAACAGCGTGCACGTCTTCGAGCCGAGCCAGCTCAACAACCCGGACTACCTGTCGAAGTGGAACGCGCTCGTCACCGCCTGACGGTCTCGAGCGAAACGTAGGAGTGGGGTTCTTTCACAGGCACCGGTGGCTGACGCCGTACGCGCTCCTGGCGCCCGGGACGCTTTGGCTCGTGGTGTTCTTCGTCGTTCCGCTTGGGTTCCTCGGGTACCAGTCGCTCGAGGAGAACAACCCGGTCGAGCTCACGTCGTCGTTCAGCTGGGCCTGGCACAACTACTCGGACGCGATCAGCACGTACCACACGCAGTTCGTGCGTTCGCTGGAGTACGCAGGCCTCGCCACGCTAATCGCTCTCGTGGTCAGCTACCCACTCGCGTACTTCATTGCCTTCCGCGGCGGCCAGTGGAAGAACCTTCTGCTCCTGCTGATCGTGGCGCCGTTCTTCGTCACCTACCTGATCAGAACGCTCGCCTGGCAGAACATCCTCGCCGACAACGGGGTGGTTGTCGGCTTCCTCCGAGACATCCACGTGCTCTCGGCGAACGGGAGGGTCCTCCAAACGGGAACCGCCGTCGTGGCCGGGATCACCTACAACTTCCTGCCCTTCATGGCCTTACCCCTCTACGTCTCGCTCGAACAGATCGATAGTCACCTGCTGGAGGCGGCGGAGGATCTGTACGCGAGCAAGCTGCACGCGTTCCTGCGTGTGACGCTGCCGCTCTCGCTTCCCGGGGTCTTCGCCGGAACCCTCCTGACCTTCATTCCGGCGGCGGGCGACTTCATCAACGCCCAGCTACTCGGCTCGCCGCGCAACCACATGATCGGGAATGTGATCCAGTCGCGCTTCCTCAATCTCAACGACTACCCGGAGGCTGCGGCGCTCTCCTTCATCCTCATGGCCGCCATCCTGGTCGGCGTCTTGGTCTACGCGCGCACGCTCGGGACGGAGAGGCTTACGGGATGACCGCTGCCGCCGAAACCCTCGTTCCGCGCCGGACGATCACCCCGTTGGCGCGTGCTTGGGCGTTCGTCAAGCGCCACGCGCTCACCGCCTACGCGGTGCTCGCCTTCCTCTACTTCCTGCTTCCGATCGCGGTGGTCGTCCTCTTCTCGTTCAACGCGCCGCGGGGGCGCTTCAACTACACGTGGAAGGGCTTCACGCTCGACAACTGGCGGAACTGGGATGCGGTCCCGGGCCTGACCGATGCGATCAAGATCTCGCTCGAGATCGCTGTGCTTTCGAGTCTCCTGGCGACGGCCCTCGGGACACTGATCGCGCTCGCGCTGGTCCGCTACGGCTTCCGAGGACGCGGCCCGACGAACCTCTTGATCTTCCTGCCGATGTCGACCCCCGAGATCGTGATGGGCGCGTCGCTCCTGACGCTCTTTCTCACCCTCAGCGTCGCAACCGGGTTCATGACGATCCTGATCGCGCACATCATGTTCTGCATCTCGTTCGTCGTCGTCACGGTGAAGGCACGGCTCGTGGGCTTCGACCGTCACCTCGAGGAGGCCGCTATGGACCTCGGCGCGAACGAATGGACGACGTTCCAGAAGGTGACGCTGCCGCTGATCATGCCGGCGATCCTCGCCGGAGCCCTGCTCTCGTTCGCGCTCTCGGTCGACGACTTCGTGATCACGTACTTCAACTCGGGTAACACGGTGACCTTCCCGATCTTCGTCTGGGGTGCGGCACGCGTTGCGACGCCGCCGCAGATCAACGTCGTCGGCACGGTCATCTTCGTGGTCGCCGTCGGCCTCATGCTCGGAAACGTCCTGTTCCAGCGCGGTCGCACAAGGGCGGCTGCATGACCGAGACGGCGGCGATCCAGTCAATGCACGAGCTCCAGCAAGCAGCTCGCGACCACCTCTGGCTCCACTTCACGCGCATGGGCGGCTACCTGGACGCGGACGTGCCGGTAATCGTGCGCGGCGAGGGTTGCTACCTCGAGGACTCGAACGGCAAGCGCTACCTGGATGCGCTCGCCGGCCTCTTCGCCGTTCAGATCGGCTACTCCTACGGCGAGGAGGTGGGAGAGGCGGCGACGGCGCAGCTGCGCGAGCTGCCTTTCTACACCAACTGGTCGTACGCCCACCCGCGCGCGATCGAGCTCGCCGCCGAGGTGGCCTCGCTCGCGCCCGGCGACCTCAACCGCGTCTTCTTCGTCTCGGGCGGCTCCGAGGCCGTCGAGTCCGCCTGGAAGCTCGCGCGCCAGTACCACACGGCGCGAGGCGAGCGCCGCTGGAAGGCGATCTCACGGCAGGTCGCCTACCACGGCACCACGATGGGGGCGCTCTCGATCAACGGCATTCCCTCGCTGCGGGAGCCCTTCGAGCCGCTCGTGCCGGAGGTGATCCACGTGCGCAACACTGCGCGCTACCACCGGCCCGAGGGCGAGACCGACGCGCAGTTCACGACGATCCTTCTCGACGAGCTCGAGAGCGCGATCCTGGGCGCCGGCCCGGAGACGGTCGCCATGGTGATGATGGAGCCGGTGCAGAACGCGGGCGGCGCGCTCACCCCGCCCGAGGGCTACTTCAAGGGCGTGCGCGAGATCTGCGATCGCTACGGGATCCTGCTCTGCGCCGACGAGGTGATCAACGCCTACGGGCGCATCGGCGCCTGGTTCGCCTCCGAGCGCTACGACGTGCAGCCGGACCTCGTCACCTGCGCGAAGGGGCTCTCGTCCGCCTACGCGGCGATCGGCGCGGTCGTCGCGCGCGACGCGGTGATGGAGCCGTTTCTCGACTCGAAGGCGATGTACTCGCACGGGATCACCTTTGGCGGCCACCCGGTGATGGCGGCGATCGCGCTGAAGAACCTCGAGATCATGAAGCGCGAGAAGATCGTCGAGCACGTGCGCGAGAACGAGGATCAGTTCCAGGCGACCCTCGCGCAGCTGCTCGACCTCCCGATCGTCGGCGACCTCCGTGGCGCCGGCTACTTCTGGGCGCTCGAGCTCGTCAAGGACAAGGAGACCAAGGCGGGCTTCTCCGAGGAGGAATCGGAGACGCTGTTGCGTGGCTTCCTCTCTCCGGAGTTCTTCGAGCGCGGCCTGATCTGTCGCGCCGACGACCGGGGCGACGCGGTGGTGCAGATCTCACCGCCGCTGATCGCGGGGCAGCCCGAATTCGACGAGATGGTCGTGATTCTCGGAGACGTGCTCACCGAGGCCTCGGAGCGGATCGTCTGAAACCGAGCGTCGCCCCGGGCGCGGCGACCCCGTGGTGGATCGAGGAGGCCCTCGCGGCCGAAGGGCCTGCCGAGCCGGCGCCTCCGCTGCGGGGTGACGCCGACGCAGACGTGGCCGTCGTGGGCGGCGGCTATACCGGGCTCTGGACCGCGCTGACCCTGACCGAGCGCGACCCGGAGCTGCGGGTGGTCGTGCTCGAGGCCGAAGAGTGCGGGCAGGGACCGAGCGGGCGCAACGGCGGTTTCGTTCATGGCTACTGGAGCCATCTACCGCGCCTGCGAGAGCGCTTCGGGGACGAGGGAGCGCTCGAGATCGCACGCCGCGCGGACTCGATCGTCCCGGGGATCGCGGCCTTCTGCCGGCGCTACGGAGCCGACGTCTGGCTGCGCGAGGGCGGAATCCTCAGGGTCTCGGCCGCGCCCGCGCAGGATCGCGCGGTCGAACGCGAGGTGGAGGCGGCACGCGAGCTCGGGGTTCCTGAGGAGGCGGTGCCGTTGGACGGGGCGGCGCTGGCCGAGCGGATCCGCTCGCCGCGCTTCCGCAACGGAGTCTTCATGCGCGACGGCGCGACGGTCCAGCCGGCCCGGCTGGCCCGGGCGCTGCGGCGTGCAGTCGCCGACGCGACTGCGCTGCACGAGCACACGCGCGTCACGGCCGTCCGGGACGGCGAGGTGGAGACGACTGGTGGGCGCGTGCGCGCCAGGGACGTCGTCGTCGCCGTGAATGCCGCAGCCGCCGGGTGGAAGCCGCTGCGCAGGCGGCTGACCGTCTTCGGCAGCTACGTGGTCCTGACCGAGCCCGCGCCGGAGCTGCTGGAGCGGATCGGCTGGACCGGCGGCGAGGCCGTGCTCGACGGGCGCATGTTCCTGCACTACTTCCGCGCTACCAACGACGGGCGGGTGCTGATGGGAAGCGGCTCGGGCCCGATCGGCTTCGGCGGGCGGATCGATGCCCGCTTCACTCAGGACGCGGCCACGGCGGCCCGCGCGGAGCAGGGGCTGCGCCGGCTCCTGCCCGATCTCGTAGAGGCCCGCGTCACGCACTCCTGGGGCGGTCCGATCGATGTCTCTTCCGACCACCTGCCCTTCTTCGGCACGGTCCCGGGCACGCGAATCCACTACGGCGCCGGCTACTCGGGCCACGGCGTCGGCCCAAGCTGGCTCGGCGGGCAGATCCTTGCACGGCTAGTCCAGGGCGTCGACGACGAGCTGACGCGCCTGCCGCTCGTGACGCGCCGCGTGCCGAACCTGCCGTCCGAACCGCTGCGCCACCTCGGCGGCGGGCTCGTGCGTGCGTCGATCATGGCCTGCGAGGAGGCCGAGGAGGAAGGTCGCCGCCCGTCGCTCCCCGCCCGGGCCGGCGCCGCCCTGCCGCGTCTCCTGCGCATGTCGGTCGGCACGCGATAATCGACGGCATGGAGATCCTGCTCGGCACTCAGGCGCTGGAACCACGCGCGTACCTCGTGACCGTGGCCGAGCACCTCGAGCGGCTCGGGCACGAGGTGCACGTCTTCGCTGCCGAGCCCGGGCCGGCGCCCGAGGAGCTGCGCGTGGTCGGCGTCGAGCGGGGGCTGCCGCTCGCCCCCGGCGTGATCTACGCGCAGGACGCGTACGCGTCACTGCTGCTCGCCGATCTCTATCCGCTCACGCCGCAGGTGTTCGCGCTCCACGACGACCGCGACGAGCTCTGGTTGCCCCCGCAGCTGCCGGCCGTGATCGCGCGTGTCGTGGTCTTCGACGACCGCAGCGGCGAGCGCGCCCGCGCCGCGTCGCTGGTGCACGAGGTCGTCAGGCTGCGCCGGCCCGTGGACACCGACCGCTTCTCACCGAACACCCCGCTGAGCGGTCGTCCGGGCACCGCGCTGCTGCAACTCGAGCATCTCTCCGAGTTCCGGCGCGGCGTCGTGCAGCGCGCCTGCGCCGACGCCGGAATCAAGAGCGGCGCGGATCTCGTGATCGGCCGCGGTCGCCCAATCCTGGAAGCGATGGCCGCCGGCCGCGCGGCCTACGTCTACGGCGAGGACGGCGGCGACGGCTGGGTCACGTCCCAGCGCTACGAGCTCCTCGAAGCTGACGGCTTCTCGGGCCGCGCCGAGCCGACCGCGACCGACTACGAAAGCCTGCGCCGCGACCTGGAAGCCTACGACCCGGCCATGGGCCCGGCCAACCGCGAGCTGGCGCTGGCCCACGACGCGCGGATGCACGCGCAGGAGCTCGTGCGCATCTTCGAGACGCTCGCCCCCCGTCGCGACCCGGTCGACGCTCCCCTGCGGGAGCTGGCGCGGCTCGTGCGGATGGAGACGGCCGCCGCGAGGCGCGCCCGGGACGCCGTCGCGGACGCCTATGAGGCGCGGGTGCGCGCGGAGAAGCTCGAGCGAGAGCTCGCCCACGCGAGCGGGCGCAACGAGTCGCTGGCGGCCCGCGTGGCGGAGCTCGAAGAGACGCTTCGCGAAGCCGAGGCTCGCGAAGCTGAGGCCGCGACGCAGAAGCCGCGAGGCGTTCGCGGCATTCTCGGCCGCGAGGGCAAGGGGGCCGACGGCTGATCGCGCGCTAAACGGCGGCCCGCGGTGCCTGCAACCCCTCGATCGAGGGATGGCCGATCGACGTTGGGACTTCGCCAGCTCGGTCGAGGGACGTGACGACCGACAACACCTCGTACGCACCTCCGATGACGAAGCCGGCGCGGGACGCTGGGCTTCCGCGCGACGAAGGCAGGGTTCCAGCCCGGCTACGGCACCCTCAGGATTCGCTAGCGGCGGTCGCGTTCGGGGTCGAGCACGTCGGGAGTGGGCGGGATGTTCATGTAGGGCTGGCGCCCCCACTGCGAGACGCGAATCGTCAGCTTGTCATCCTCCGCGCGCTTCGCCTCGGCGATCGCTTCCGCGTCCTCTGTCCCCGGTTTGAGCCAGCCTCGTACCTTTTTGAACGAGGCCATCGGCAGAAGTGTAGCGGGCGCTCTACAATGTCCCCAACAATCAGAACGAGTACCGGTGGTCTTTGCGCCTCCCTACCGTTCGTCAGTAGTAAGAGGAGGTGGAAATAGTGGCAACCGGAACCGTCAAGTGGTTTAACGACGCGAAGGGTTATGGCTTCATCACGCCGGAAGACGGCGGGAAGGATCTCTTCGTGCATCACAGCAACATCGCCGGCGAAGGCTTCAAGAGCCTCGCCGAGAACGACAAGGTCGAGTTCGAGCCGCGCGAGGGCGAGAAGGGCCCTGAGGCGACGAACGTGGCCGTCGTCGGGGGCTAGGGCTCCCGCGCTACCTTTGTGCTGCGGCCTCGCGCGATCGGGGGCCGCAGCACAGGAGCTTTTCGAGAGAGAGGAGGGACTCATAGCCAAGGAAGAGAAGATCGAGATGGAAGGCGAGGTGGTCGAGGCATTCCGTAGCGGGATGTACAAGGTCCTCCTCGAGAACGGGCAGGAGACGCTTGGTTACACGGCCGGGAAGATGCGGCGGTACCGGATCAAGATCCTGCCGGGCGACAAGATCAACATCGAGTTGTCGCCGTACGACCTCAGTCGCGGCCGGATCGTCTACCGGCACCGCTAGGGCGCACTCCGCGCTGCCCAGGCTCCTCGTACTCTCGTACTTTGACCGGCCACATTTGCCGAGGCTGTTGGCGGCCACACACGGTGCCGGCCTGCCACCCACGACCCGGGTCTACGTCGGCAGCTACGGCGTGGGTGCGGGGATCGCGGCTCAGATCGGGGAGAGGGGATACCGCTACGCTCCGATGTTTCAGCTTCGGCCGGGCTGGTACTGGGAGCGGCGCCGTCTTCCGCCCGACGACCAGAAGACACTGCTCGCGCGCTCGAGCGGCTCTATACGGCTTGCCGGCCCGCTGCCGCCGGTTGCCGAACTGCTGCGGCTCACCTCCGAAGCCCGCGTGACCTGGGGCATCGAGCTCGGCGCGCGCTTCCGGGACGAGCTCCGCGCGGCGGCTCGCGCCGGCACGGAGACTGCAGGCTGGCAGCTGGACGAGATCCTCGCCGAGGCGGTCGGCCCCCATGGCCGCGGGCACCGCGAGCTGGCGCGAGGAGCCTTGCGGGGGCTCGTCTTCGGCCGCCCGACGCTCGGCGACCGGCCGCGGCAGGGCCTCGTCTGGTGGGCGCACACCGCCTTCGCCCTCACGGGGCGCCAGGTCACGCCGGAGCTGGCGGCCTTCTGGCGGATGTTGAATCGCGCAACGCTCGGCTTGATCGGCGAGGAGTATCCCGAGTTCGCGGGCGATCCGGCCGTCGCGGCTCAGAGCGAGGCCGTCGGCCAGCGCGGCCTGCAGCGCGGCGGCCCCGTCCGACGGGCGTTGGCGCGAAAGTACGTCGCCGGGCTGACCCCGGGTTATCGGCTCGCGCCGGGCCTCGGCGGCAACACCCGAGGGCTCTCCCGGGCAGACGTCAACCGGTGGCGCGAGCGCTACGTCGAGGTGCGGGCAGCCGCCGGCGTCTCGGGTTTCGGCGAGTTCAACTTCCGCGGCGAGAACAGCTCGGCGCGGGTGATGCAGGATGTCTTGCGCACGCTGGCGCGGTCACTCGGGCTGACAAGCGGCGCCTAGACTCTCCAGATCTCATGACACTCCTCTGGTTCGTCATCTGGCTGATCTTCGACACGATCGGCGACTCGGAGCCGCTGCGCTTCGACCCGGTCAACTTCTGGGCTGGAGCGCTACTCCTCGCTGTGGCGCTCGACTTGAGCAGACAGCACGTGCCTCGCGGATAGTCCCTGTCCCGACCACGCGCTGACCGCGGAGGTCTTCGCAGTGAGAGACTCGCGACTAGACCGAACTCAGTGCTTTGCGCGCTCTGTCGGTTCCGGCCCCTCGACAAACTTGCGCATCAGGAGGGCAGCGTTGTGGCCGCCGAAGCCGAAGCTGTTGCTCAGCGCGACGCGGACGGGTAGCTCCCGCGCCTTGTTAGGAACGCAGTCGATGTCACAAGCGGGATCAGGCGTCTGGTAGTTGATCGTCGGCGGCACGATGTCGCGGTTGACCGCGAGGACAGTGAATGCCGCTTCGACCGCTCCCGCGGCTCCGAGGCAGTGACCGGTCGCGCCCTTCGTTCCCGAGACCGGGATCGTCGGGACCTTGTCCTCACCCAACGCCAGCTTGAGTGCGCGCGTCTCGATCGCGTCGCCGAGGCCCGTTGAGCTTGCATGGGCGTTGACGTAGTCGACGTCTGTCGGATCGAGAGTTGCATCAGCCAGCGCGGCGCCGACCGCGCGGGCTTGTCCCGCTCCGAGCGGATCCGGCTCGGTCATGTGGAAGGAGTCTGAGCTGAGGCCGTAGCCGGCGAGCTCCGCGTAGATCTTGGCGCCACGGGTACGAGCATGTTCCAACTCCTCCAGCACGAGGACGGCTGCCCCCTCGCCCATCACGAAGCCGTCCCGGTCGGCATCAAACGGCCGACTCGCACCTGCGGGATCGCCGTTTCGGGATGAGAGCGCTCGCATCGCTGCGAAGCCCGCCACCGCCAACTCGGTTATGCCCGCCTCGCTTCCTCCGCAGAGCATCACTTCGGCCCGTCCCAACCGGATCGCGTCGTACCCCTCGCCGACCGCCATCGCTGACGCAGCGCACGCCGTGCACGGGGCGCCGAGCGGGCCTCGCGTGCCTAGCTCCATCGACACCCACCCGGCCGCCATGTTCGGCATGAACCCCGTCACCAGACTCGGATGGATCCGTTGAGACTCACCGAGCTCGCGCAGACACGCCGAGAGGCTCGCGACACCGCCTTGGGCGGTCGCAATCGAGGCACCGACCCGATCGGACTCACGACCGATCTCCAGCCTTGCGTCGCTTTCGGCCATTCGCGCAGCGGCCACCGCAAACTGCGCGAAACGGTCGATCTTGCGGATGGTCTTCCGGTCGAGCCAGCGCTCCGGCTCGAAGTCGCTCGCCTCACAAGCGATCCGCACAGAATGGCCCGAAGCGGCGAAGGCGGTGATCGGGCCGCCGCCACCTTCTCCAGCCAAGAGTCGACGCCAGGTCGTGTCGATGTCTTGGCCGAGCGGTGTGACAGCGCCCAAGCCGGTCACCACAACACGCCGTTCAGCGCTCAAGGGAAGCGGCCGCCTCGATCTCGATTCGCCGCAGGGCTTGGCGAGCCGGTCGAGGATTCGTTCACAGATCTCGTAGCGCTTCTCGACTCGACGGGCAGGCTGTCCTTAGCTCTTCTTCCGAAGCCGCTCATCGTGGAGCCGTTTGACGGCGTCGAAGAGCGCCCACGTCCAGTCGCACCCGCCAGTCGGGGCGTTCAGCGCGTAAAAGACGGCTTCGGCCCCGTCTCCGCCCAGGGCGATCGGGTCGGCGGTGTCCTCGATCAACCGAAGCTCGATCGCGTCGGCGACGGCCCGAGCTCCAACGGTTCCTTCGGCGCCAGGCTCGTGCGCCGCCTTCACCCTCAGGTTCTCCGCCATCAGCGTCGCCGCTCGCTCGCCGAGCGGGTACGGCTGACTTGCGACCTCGAACACGACGTCCACTCGGCTGAGCCTATCTCCGCCATGGTGGGCGTGCTCTGATGCCCAGGCGGGCGAGGCGTTTCGCTGCAGTCAGATCCCTGCCGCGCAGATCCAGATGCCGCGGGCGCGGCGCCCTTAAGCGCGTGACGCTCGATAATTCGCTCATGGCGCTCACCGTGGCGATCATCCTCGCGCTGCTCGCGCCTTGGCCATGGAACTTGATCGCGGTACTCACTGGTCTCGGGATTGAGGCGGTGGAGCTCACCTGGGGCCTCCGGCTGGCTCGACGCTGGCGACCGCAGACCGGAGCCGAAGCCATGATCGGACAGGTCGCCGAAGTCGTCGTTCTATGTCACCCGACCGGACAGGTCCGCGTTCAAGGCGAACTCTGGCAGGCGCGCTGCGCCGACGGAGCAGACGTAGGACAGAGCGTGCGGATCGAGAGACTCGAAGGCTTGACGCTCGTTGTGGCTCCCGCCATTCGGAAACGTGAGTCAGCTTAGGAAGGGCCGGGTGGCGATCGAGGGTCACGAGGCCGATGCGGCAGAGCGCTTCGAGGATTACTTGGGCCGGGTGACTGACGCTCGATGAGGGCCGTCGTTGCCCTCGCCGAATACGGGCATCTGATTCCCCTGCGGGATGTCCGCGCCGAGCATTCGGAGGACCCCCTTTAGCTGCTCTTCTTCGTCTCCATCCTCGGCAGCGATCGCACGCCGCAGTCGGCCTAGCAAGGCCGCTACGGCCGCTTCATCCACAGCTTCAACAGAGTTCCCACAGGGTTTTCAACAGACTTATCCAGCAGAGTCCGACCACACGGTACAGCCCAGGGCTGCCATACACCTCGTTGCCGACCGGGACTTGTCGGAGTTTGCGGGAACGCCCGCGGTGGGACCGGGCGTTAGGCCCTAGGAGGATTTGACGGAATGCGACTGGGCTGCGCGCTTCCACGCGTCCGCGAGAGGTTCCCGGTAGAACAACACGAGCGGGACGGACACGATCAGGAGTAGCGCCTCATCGAACGGGCCAGGGATAGGTGCAAGCCCCAACGCGGCCAGCCAGCGCAGCGGTTTGGGAATGCGCTTGTCCATCGCGGCGAGCCTGACCGCTCGGATGGTTCGCCTGAGGAACTCGAGGGCGCTTCGCACCAGCCTTGAGTCTAGGCGGCGAGCCGACGACTAGGACGGTCCGCAGCCAAGTCCCGAGAGCGAGGCCCCTTGGTAGGTTCGCCGTCGGCCTCTCTGGTACCGTGCGGCGCTGAGGGGGCGTCAAGAGAGGGAGAGGGGAAGAACATGAAGCATCGTTTTGGCGCGCTTTTTGCGCTGCTCGTACTCGCACTGGCCCTCAGCGGCTCGGCGTTCGCTTTCGACTGCATTCGCGTCTCGTCGTCGCTGCAGGGACTGCAAAACTCGACCAAGTCGGGTAACTGGGCTCTCTTCGACCTGAGCAGCGGTGCGAGCGCGAAGCAGACGCTCGGGGACCTCGGGGTGGATCTCAGCGACGCCGAGGCTCAGTGCGCAAGCGAGCACTATCTGGCGTCGGGGCTGCGGCCGTACTTCGCGCTCGGCGTCGGCGTCGCCGGCATCAACGGCGTTCTTGCGCACAACAATCCGAACGACTCGGTACTCGGCAACCTCAAGGGCATCGATCACCTCGAGGACAGCCCGATCGGCGCGGCGCTCTTCGGAGCGGCGGCCGACTGCGGCATTCCGACCGACTAGTTGAGACGACGCCGTGCGTCCCAGTGCGGGACGCACGGCACTTCTTCGGCGTCGCCTCGGCGACGAGCAGGTTGTGCGGGTGCGGTCGTGTTCGCGCTGTGCGCGGGATACCCTCATCGAATGGACGAAGAGCGCTTCCGAGCGGCCGTCAGGAGTGCCGAGCGGTTCCTCAACGCTTGGCATGGCCGGGCGCCCATGCGTGACCGCTTAGCGGCGCTCGCCGAGGCGACGGGGCAGGACGAGCGGGCAGATCTGTACGGCTCCGGCGTGCGGATCGAGCGCCTCGAGCAGCGAATCGCTGAGCTGCTCGGGAAGGAGGCCGCGGTGTTCATGCCGACCGGGACGATGGCGCAGCAGATCGCGCTGCGCATCTGGAGCGAGCGCCGCGGCAGTCGCACCGTCGCCTTCCACCCCACCTGCCACCTCGAATTGCACGAACAGAAGGGCTACCAAGTGCTACACGGCCTGAACGGCCGGCTCGTCGGCGATCCCAACCGACTCATCGCGCTCGCAGATCTGGAATCGATTCACGAGCCCGTGGCGGCGGTGCTGCTGGAGCTCCCCCAACGAGAGATCGGTGGGCTCCTGCCCGACTGGGACGACCTCGTCGCACAGACGACGTGGGCTCGGGAGCGGCACATCGCGTTGCACCTGGACGGGGCACGCCTCTGGGAGACCGCGCCCTTCTACGAGCGGTCCTACGCTGAGATCGCCGGCCTATTCGACAGCGCCTACGTCTCTTTCTACAAGGGTCTGGGTGCACTTGCCGGCGCCGCCCTCGCCGGCGATGCAGCGCTGATCGCCGAAGCACGCGTCTGGCAGCGCCGCCACGGGGGGAGCCTGGTCACCTTGCATCCGTTCGTGGTCTCCGCCGATCTGGCGCTCGACGAGCGCCTGAGCCGAATCCCCGCCTATCTCCAGCACGCCCGCGCGCTCGCGGCGGCGCTCGCTACCGTCGACGGGCTCGAAGTCGTTCCCGACCCGCCGCAGACACCGCTCTTTCATATCCTGCTTCGAGGCGACCGCGAGCGGCTCGCCGACGCCGCCCTGTCCATCGCCGAGCAACGGAAGGTCTTTCTCTTCGCGGACCCGAATCCGACCACGTCGCCGGGCTGGCAGCGCCATGAAGTGCTGGTCGGTGACAGCTCCCTCCGGCTTGAGCCAGGCGAGGTTCGCGACCTCTACGCGGAGATCCTCGCACGGGCGGCCGGCGAGAACTGAGGCGGCTGGGCGCGGCCAGCCTTCATGCTCCGCCGAACCGAACGCTACGGTCATCCCTATGGATGCGGTCGAGGTGCGGCGCTCGCCGCGGGCGCGGCGCTGGCGTCTGGAGGTGCCCTGGGGTGAGCCGGCGCGCCTAACCGTGCCGCGGTGGATGAGCCGGGTTGAGGTGGAGCGTGTGCTCGCCGACAAGCGCCCCTGGATCGAGCAGCAGCGTCGCCGCCAAGTCCCGCAGCTGGGGCTCGAGGGGTTCGCGGTGAGCGAGTCGGAGGCCCGGATCGGCGTGCGTGAGCTCGTCTCGGCGCTGGCCGAGGAAGAGGCCGAGCGATTGGGGGTCGCCTACCAGCGGATCCGGATCGGCGACCAGCGCACGCTCTGGGGTTCCTGCTCCCCAAAGGGCACGCTCTCCTTCAACTGGCGGCTCGTGCTAGCGCCTCTCGAGGTCCTCGACTATGTCGTCGTGCATGAGCTCTGCCACCTGCGCGTCGCCAACCACTCACCGAGGTTCTGGATGCTCGTCGAGCGGCGGCGCCCGCGCTGGCGCGAACCGCGTGATTGGCTGCGCGAGTACGGGGCCGAGCTTCTCGCCTTTCGTCCCTCGCCCTGAGCGGGAAGAGTCCCGTCGGGCTACGGCGCGATGTTGTGGTTGAGGTGGAAGACGTTGTCCGGGTCGTACCGCCGCTTGACCTCGCGGAGCCGCTCGTAGTTCGGCCCGTAGGCTGCGCGGATGGCGTCCTCAGCCTGGTCGTCGCCAAGGTAGTTGAGCCAGCGGCCGCTCCCGAAGTGTGGTCGCATCGCCGCGAACGTCTCGCGGCTCCAGGCGACGTTCGCCTCGCTGTCGGCTGCGTCCCTCCAGACGGACGGGATGAGGAGGTTCCAGCCTTGGTCGCGGTGCGGCACCGCCGTCTCGGTCGCCCCGACGCGGGTCACGGCGCCGTGGAAGTGCTCGAGCAGGATCGCCGTCATCGGTGATGGGACGCTGGCGAACCGTTCGACGGTGATGTCGACCAGCTCGTCGGGGAGGCCGCGCGTGAAGCTCGAGAGCCAGTAGTTGAGCGATCCGGCCGGGAAGCCCGCGTCGAGGAGCGTGTTCATCACGGGGTAGGGCATCGGGCCGACCTCGACCAGCAACGGCGAGCCCCACACCTTGAACGGCGCGAGGTCGCGCTCCGCCTCGGCGGCGTCTCCGGTGTGGAAGACGACCAGCGCCGCGAGCTTCGCGCCGGAGCCGTCCGGTGCGTGCACCAGCCCCGCGAACACGGTCAGATCGTCGGAGGCGTCCGCGACCGCGCCGCGATAGAAGCGCAGCAGGTCGGGTGCGGCCTCGATCGGATGGGCGATCAGTCCACCCACGATCGTCTGGACTGGGTGCAGGCGGTATGTGAACGAGGTCGCGACGCCGAAGTTCCCGCCGCCGCCCCGAAGCGCCCAGAAGAGATCGGCGTGTGACGCGGCGTCGACGTGGAGTACGTCGCCCTCTGCCGTGACGAGCTCGATTGCGAGCAGGTTGTCAGCCGCGAGCCCGTACTTGGCCATCAGCCAGCCGAGGCCGCCGCCCAGGGTGTAGCCCGCGATACCCGTCCCGGAGACCGCCCCTCCGGTCACCGCCAGCCCGTGCTCGGCGGCAGCATCGTTCAGCTCCCCCCAGATCACGCCGCCCTCGACCGTAGCCGTTGCCCGGTCGGCATCGATCGCGATCCCCTTCATCTCGGCAAGGTCGATCATCACACCGCCGTCCGTCACGGCCCGGCCGGCCACGTTGTGGCCGCCGCCGCGGATCGAGACCTCGAGTGCTGCCCGGCGTACGAGAGCAAGCGCCGCAGCGACGTCGTTCGTCGTCCGACAGCGGACGATCAGCGCGGGTCTGCGGTCGATAAGGCCGTTGTGCACGGCACGGGCCGCGTCGTAGCCTGCGTCCTGCGGGCCGAGGACGGATCCGGAGACCTGTCCGGCCAGGTCGGCGACGAGCGCGGAGTCCAAGGTTGTGCTCATTAGATGCTCCTCCAAGTGAGTGGCTTCCGTGAAGACCTTCGGTTGATGCGGGTGTCGTTGGCACGGTCAGTTCTCGATCAGGATGTTGGTGTCCGCGCGCCGCCGTCGAGCACGTTCTGACCGGGGCCGCCGGCCAGTACGTCGAATGAGGTTCTTCATCTCTGCACGTCTCCTCTCGAGTGAGCCGAGGGCGGCTCGGGGATTTGGTTGTCACGGCGGATGGTGGAGACGGCGGACGCGCGTTCGCACCGTGGCGACCCCCCTGTCTTTTCCAGCGCCAGTTCCGGGGGCCCGTCGCTCGCCATGCTGAGGCTCGGGCTTTCGGGCGAGCGCCGTGACTTTCCGCGCATGGGGAGTAGGCTTGAGGCACATGAAAGTGGCCGCGGCCACGGAACCGCTGCTCGAGCGGAACGAGGAGCTGGCGCGAATCGAATCGGCGCTGGCCGAGGCTCGCACGGGCCGCGGCACTTTTGTGGTGATCGAGGGTCCGGCCGGGATTGGCAAGACGGCGCTGCTCGCGGCGGCGCGGACGGCGGCCGCAGACGGCGGAATGCGCGTGCTTCGGTCGCGGGGGACCGAGTTGGAGCGTGATTTCGCCTTCGGCGTCGTGCGCCAGCTGTTCGAGCCGCCGCTGGCCGAGGCGTCCGAGCTCGAGCGCGCCGATCTGCTGTCAGCCGCTGCCGGCGTGGCGGCCGGCCTGCTCGGGCTTCCAGGCGCACCCACAACGGACGGCCCGCCCTCCTCCGGCGTCGATCCCTCGTTCGCGATCCTGCACGGCCTCTACTGGTTGTGCGCGAATCTGACCACCGTCCGTCCACTCTGCCTGGTAGTCGACGACGCGCACTGGGCAGACGCCCCGTCCCTCCGTTACCTGGCCTTCTTACTTACGCGGCTCGAAGAACTGGACGCCGCGCTCGTCCTGGCAACCCACCCTCGAGAAGCGGGTACGGATGCTGAGCTGCTTGCGACGGTGACGACCGATCCGTCCGCGGAAGTGATCCGCCTCCCGCCGCTGACGAGCGTCGCAGTCGCCCACCTTGTGGAGTCGAGGCTCGCTGGGGCTCCGGATCCGGTTTTCGTCGCTGCCTGCCTGCGGGCAACGCGAGGGACGCCGTTCCTGCTGCGCGTGCTCGTGGAGGCGCTGAGCGAAGGAGGGATCGCTCCGACCGCGGAGGCCGCGCGCAACGTCGAGAGAATCGGGGCACGAACTGTCGGTCGCTCGATTCGCCTCCGGCTCCGTCGGCTGCCGGAGCGTGCCGGGCGCCTCGCTCGGGCGCTGGCGGTCCTCGAACAGAGCGATCTCCACCAAGCGGCGCGACTCGCGAGCCTCGAAGAGGTCGAGGCGCTCGAGGCAGCCGAGCTGCTCACGACCGCGGGAATTCTTGAGTCCGGCCGGCCGCTGACGTTCGTCCATCCCATTGTCCGCAGTGGGATCTACTCGGAGCTCTCCAGCGCCGAGCGTGCGCA